>OGSQ01000065.1_pt1 | contig 72133 bp, 68 predicted proteins | sample 1573921 | NCBI WGS metagenome assembly OGSQ01 (sample SAMN03295832, study PRJEB24534) | human gut metagenome | isolation source: fecal sample 7 from infant 4 | host: Homo sapiens | place: USA: Pittsburgh, PA | collected 2014-07 | reverse complement strand
TTAACAACACTAATATCCATACCACTTTGAACTAAAGCAGTTGCACAAGTATGCCTTAAATCGTGGAAATTTAACTCTATACCAGTTTTCTTTTTAACTGTATTAAATACTTCATAGATTGCTCTATAAGTTAATGGCTTACCTAAATTTTGATTTTGTTGTGATACAAAGATATAACTATGCTCTGTATCAATGTTATTTCTTTCTTCCATTATGAAATTATCTATTTCCTCTAACAAAGTCATTGGAATATATAAATGCCTTCTCTTGCCTTTAGACTTTATATTTTCTAATATTCCAATTTCTTCGGAAGTATCGGGATAAGGTATATCTTCAATTTGAAGGTCTAATACCTCACCAATTCTCGCCCCTGTAAGGTACATTATCTTAAATATAAGTTTATCTCTCCAAGTAGTTAAAGCATTTAAAAATGTTTCAGCATCATTATCTGATACTAATTTAAAAGTAGTTTTACTTTCTTTAACTTTGAATATAGATTGCTTAGTTTTATTATTACTTCTTGCATGATGTAGTAGGCTCTTAAACATATCAAATGGTCTATCTACTTCTTCCATTATGATAGGATTGTTTATTTCTTTAACCATTCCACAATACTTATAAAAGTTATAAACTGTACTAAGTATTCTATTTATCGTTTTTCCTGTACGCTTACTTTCTGCATAAATACTAACTACGTTGTCGGTAGCGTCAGGCTCTCTAAGGTACTCTATAAATTCACCTATAACATTAGGTGTTACTTCATCATATTGGTAATGAACTTTATTCAAGAAATCCCAATACAATTTTAAATCATTACAGTTAGCCTTTATTGTATTAAATGCTCTATCTTTTTGTCTAAGATATTTTAAGTAGTCATATACAGGTTTAACTAATTTCATATCATCATCAAGTAGTACAACAATATCTTTATTTTCATATCTTATCGTGTGTAATTCCATTCCGTAAGTTCCCCCCTATCATTTTTTATATGTCTAACAAGTCTATAATACTATTATTAGTAAATTTAACATAATTATTTAATAGTAATATAGTCTTATCAATAATATATTTTACTATGGTACTTACTTACTCTTATACACTCCCTTGTTATACTCTCTTATCTCTGTATATCTCTACTATAATCTATATCTATATTATTATTTACTATCTATACTATAATCACTAAAGATAACATATCTCTTCCCTCCAATAAATAATTAATTTTGGATAATTGATATTTGCAATTTCTTAGTTCCTCTTCCACTTTTTCTTTTCTAGACATTAAAATATCTTCTAGTAATTTTCCCTCTAATACTTCCTTAATTTCATGAATTGATAAGCCAATTTGTCTTAAGGAAATAATCTTAGCCAGATCCTTAAGTTGAATTGTTTCATAATATCTATAACCGTTATCATCAACAAAGGCTGGAATTAGAAGCTTTTCTTTTTCATAATATCTTAATGTTTTTATTGTTGTTTTAGCTAAAGTAGAAAATTCTCCAATCCTATACATAATATCATCTCCTTAAATTAACAATACTCCCTCCTCTAAGGGAAGAGTCAATAGATTTTTCTTATTAAAAATAATATCTTTACTTCTAATTATAATGTAAAATTATAACTTTTTAATAATATTTTCTCTTTATTTTGACTTAGGAAAATTAATAAACTATCATTAAATTATAATTAATTTATATAATATTTGGGGTGAATTTATTATGAATAGAATTATGAATAGCATTAAAATGGGAGCTCTTTGTGATGCCTTAGGTGAGCCCCTGGAATTTAAAACTAAGGACTTTGATAATGTAATATATGATAATTATGAAATTACAGATGATACACAAATGACACTATTTGTAATGGAAGGTTTAACTCAAGGAAATGTTAAAAAAGCACTTATAGAATGGTATTGTACACAGTCATATGGAAATGATATAAAGAACCCAATGTGTTGGTTTTATAAAGATACAAGAATGCATAAACAAATGGCTCCTGGATGTACATGCATATCATCCTTAGAAGAACTTTATTATAACAATGAAAGAGAAAAAAATGACTCTAAAGGAAATGGAGCATTAATTAGAAGTGCTCCCTATGGAATGTTAAATTGTGATTCTGTAGAAGCTTATGAAAAAGCCTATAAAGATTCATTAATAACTCATGATCATTACTATTCTGCAGTTAGCTCTGGTATTTTTGCCTATATGATTAATATTATTCTAAAGGAAAATTTATCAATTCAAGAAGCTACAAAAAGAGGAATTGAATATCTTAAAGAAATTGAAAATACTGAAGAAATAATAGATTTACTAGATTCTGCCTTGTATTTATCAAATAATCCTGATAAAAATCCCTATGATTCCTTAGGAGAAGGATGGGTTGCAGAAGAGTGCTTAGCAATTGCAGTTTATTCATCTTTATTTTATGAAAAAACAAAGGATTTAAATAAAGCTATAAAATTAGCAATACACCATAAGGGTGATAGTGATTCAACTGGAGCTGTTTTTGGTAACTTAGTAGGCTTATTTGTTAATGATGTTAATGAAAAAACTAATTGTGATGATATTGTAGTCAGGGTTGTTAATGACTTTTGTAAAAAATTTAAAATAAATGGATAATCATTTAAGTGCATCAAAAATATTATATCTAATATTTTTGATGCACTTCCTAATTTTTAAAATTATTAATCTACTTATTTAATATCTTCTTAGTAATCTTTAATATCTTATATAATTTATATATCTAAAACTAATCACTTTTATTTATTAGTAACTCCAAAATGTATCTCTACAAACTTATCAAGTTGTTTTGCCAGTAAATTAAAGTTCACATTTAGGTCTAAAGTCTTTACACTAATCTTATTACCACCCATAGGATATTCAGCATCTGGTGTAACTGCCTCATTTGTCTTAGCATATAGTAGCATTCCTGATACATTCCCACTATTTTCAACGTCATAGTTTTTTACATAGGTAAAAATTTGATACATATTATTAGAATGATATGTGTACTTATCGTATTGCTTCTGCATTGTCTTTCCATAATATTTTGCATCAATAATCAAAATCTTTTCTTCAAATCTTAAAAATATATCTGTTTGCATAACAGGTAAAAACTTTATAACAGCTTTATCTGCATCTTCCCCTAGATTCCATTTAACTTGAGCTGCTTTTACTTCACTTAAATATTTATGGTTTTGTTTATAATATTCCAATATAAATCTCTCATATAACTTTGCCATATGTTCATCAGAAAAAGTTTCCATCTTATAAACTCCTTTTTGTGAAGTTTGAAGCATTCCATCTATAACAAAATAACAGATATTTATTAACATTTCGTAATTCTTATTATTTCTTTGAAATCTAAGCCTGTCCCAACGGATTGTAGTAGGCTCAATTATGTCAACATTATCAAAAAACATCATAACTTTTTTCAGTTCACCACGCCTAGATACTGCAACAGAATCATCCTTAAGTAATATACTTACTGTGGTCTTTAATATTTGATTAAATATATTATTTTCTGAAAGCTCATCAAACTCACAGGAAAGAAGAAGTTTATTCTGGATTCTGTTATTAATAGTTCCGTAAATATCTAATTTCCCTCTCATTACTGATAGGTGTTGACTCTTTGTAATATACTCTCTATGCAAACCTTGCTTTAATTGTTGTGAAATTCCCTTTGCTAATATTGCTGCAAATAAGTCAGATATTTTTTCAAATTCTTCTGATGCAATCTCATCATAATTTGTTTGCTTAAGAACCTGAAAGGCATATGTTAGCATATAGTAAATATTCTTAATGAAGATCCCTTTATCCTTAGTCATTGAATACACCACTTAGGATATTCTCCCAACTTTGAACTTTATTTTTATCATCAAACCAGTATTCCTTAAGCATTGGAATAATATCATAATATACAACTTCCTTCATCCATTCCTCTGTACAAATTTCTTGTCCACAGAAATAGCTATGTCCTATACAGAAACCTTCTCCTAGAGAATCATCATTTCTTATTGATTTGTTCAAGTCAATTATTTTATCAATTAGTTCATCAAAGGTATCATTATTTAATTTAGCTTGATATTTTTTAAAGCCCTCTGAATCAAAGGCTGGTTCCATTTCAAAGAAACTAAATCTACGACGTAAAGCATAATCAATCATAGCTAAGCTACGATCTGCAGTATTCATCATTCCTATAATATACAGGTTCTTTGGTACGCTAAATGTTGTACCACTATAGGCAAGAGTTGCTTTTGTTCCACGATAATCTTTTTCTATAAGCATTAAAAGCTCACCAAAGATTTTACTCATATTTCCACGATTAATTTCATCAATAATAAAGAAGTAATCTTTTTCTTGGTGGTTAGCAGCATTCATACAAAACTTATAGAAAACGCCATTTTTTAATTCAAAACCATCATCCTTTGGCTTATATCCCATAATAAAATCTTCATAAGAATAATTCTGATGAAACTGTATAAATTCAATACGGCTATCATCCTCTACTCCCATCATTGAGTATGCTAGTCTTTTTGCAGCAAAGGTTTTACCTACACCTGGAGCACCTTGTAAAACTAAATTTTTCTTATTTTTCAATAGTGATACTAAGGTATCATATTTCTGCTCATCCATATAAACTTCTTCTAAGAAATTCTTTTTATTATATGCTTTTAATTTTTCTTTTTTATTTTCAATAGGGTTAGCTTCTCTAATAATATCCATAATAAAGTCATATTCTCCCTTGGTTAGCTTAAAAAGACTTCCCTGTGGTGATATAAAGTACTCCATATTTTCTAATTCAGGACAGTTCTTTAAAGTACTAAAATCAATTGGTACAGAAAGGCCTTCTATTTTTTCAAAATAAATTTTTTCTCCATCTTGCTCTGAAGTAATTTTACCTATGGCTACAATTTGCTTTACTGGATTAGACTCATAACCTATAACCATATCTCCTGCCTTAGCATCTAGGAAATTCTGAAATATTCTTCTCTTATTTCCATTATCATTATATAGTGTATATGATTGGACTTCCCCAACTGCTTTATCAGAAAAACTCCATATTTTAGGATTTGCATTTAGCCACCAATATCCCTGTGTAGCTAGTTCTTTCTTTTCTTCAAAAAGTTGTACACCTTCTAAATTAATCTCATCAAGTGCTTCACTTAGTTCATCTCTTAATTTCCAAATATAACTTCCATCTGTATTTTTATCTGCTTTTTTCCCAATATATAAAATAGGCCACCACTTAGAGTTATCATTATCCTCTTTCATTACAGGACATCCTGTTTTTTCTGCAACTCGTTTAGCAAGAGAGGATGAACCTGAATTATAAAAATTCTTAGTTTCTCCATATTTAATTGAAAGCTGAGTACAAGTTGCCATGCCACCATAGTCCTTTATTCTTTTCACTATTTCAAGGCTACTATCTGTAAACACATCTCTATCTTTAAGTAATTCTAACCATTTATCTTTAGTAAGATTAGGTGAATAGTTTACTGGAAACCACTCTTCAGAATCAATTGGCTTTTTACCTGAGTAAGTTCTACTAATATAAAAACCAACATCAATAGTTAAGGTTTTAAGTAATGGATCCTTATAACACTTATCTGTAAGTTGAGATTTTAATAAATTAATTAGTTCATTATCCTTCTGTAGCTCATCACAAATCTCATTATAAAAATTAATACTATTACGAATATTATCTGCATAGGCTCCCTTTTTAAATGTATAATCACTTTGAAGTTCATTTGAAACAGTTTTTACTTCACCGAATTTATAAATATAATATTTATCTGGGTAACGAAGCCATAAATATATACTTATTGCATTTTCAAACTGATAATGCTGCTTGGCTCCATTGCCATACTTCTCAAGCAAAATTTCTGATTGCATTTTAAAACTCTCAATACGTTCTACAACATCAATATCCTCATTATATAGATTAATATACATAGCTCTAACCTCTTCTGGTGCCATTTTAGCAAAGGACTCAATCATTGCACGTGGAAAGTTATTCATTGAAGAAAGTAAATTATATGTTTTCGATAATGCCTTCTCAAGCATCACTGGAAAATCTTTAGAATTTATATCCCAATTATCCTGAAAGCATTTTACTGCTTCCCATTTATATTTCTCATTCTGCCACTGGATGCTAACAAAATCTTTTTTGTATTTTTCTAAAACATCCTTCATTCGAAATTTATCAAACATAATATCCTCCTTTGATATTAAGTATTTAATAAAATGGACACATTCTATCTTAACTAAATATTATGTTTACTTAGTTTACCTTAATGTGTCCATTACTTTATATCTATCTCTTGCTAGAGATACTTATTATTTTACTAATCTTAAACTGAACTATTTCTTAATTCCTTATAAATATCTCTTCTTATTTGTACCATAACTTGATTGTAGAAATCTTTATTTTCGAATAGCTTAGAGAATGCTCCCATACTCTCCATATAGCAGGCTTGAGCTATTTTCTTAAATTCTTCTGGGAATATACTTTGTTCAAATACTTCTGAATCATTATTTTCAGCATATTTTTTTAGTGCTTTATTTCCCTTTACACACTTCTTATAAATGGTTTCTACTATTACCCTATCTCCTTCAGTGAATATTCCTTGATACTTTTCATTAATTCTAGAAATAATTTCTTCTAGTGTAGCTTCTTCATCATTTGCCTTCATACCTGTATCAATTGACTTTGGATTAACTAAAACTGATTCTACATTTTGTGGATTTAATGAAATATCTCCTTTAAAGCTTTCTTCTAGTTTATAAAATTCTAATTTTAACTTTCCTTCTAAGTCTATATCTTTACCTTTTACTTTAGGTAATAATTTTTCTAAGTATGCAGTAAAGCTATATTCCTTATGAAGTTCTTTATCAAACATTCTTGTTATTTGAATGATATAGGAATACCATTTATTAAAGTTTCTTATAGATTTTTTAAACTCATATCTCTTCTCTACATTAAGATCATTATATCTTTCTATAACTGGCTTAAATAAACTAGTCATTTTTCCTAAATCAGTAGAATTTTGTTTTCCTTTTTTATAATTTATCTTTATAAATTTTTCTACATCCTCGTCATTATATAGCTTAAAACCTCTTATTACTGTTCTAGTATCATAAATTAAGTTAACATTAATTTCTTCATCTAGCTTTGTTGCTTCATAATAAGGTCTAAAGGCTTCTTGTATTTCTTCTGCTGTATTTACAAAATCTAATACAAAGGTATCATTTTTACCTGGCATAGTTCTGTTAAGTCTTGATAAAGTTTGTACTGCTTTAACTCCACTTAATTTCTTATCTACAAACATACTATGGAGTAATGGTTCATCAAAGCCTGTTTGATACTTTTCAGCAACTATTAGCATATTAAAATCATCACTATGAAACTCTGACTTTAATTGCTTTTCTGAAATTTTTCTTCCATCTTTAGTGGTATTCATTCCTGCTTCTGTATATTCAAGTTCATTACCTAAGACATCTCTATCTTTAACTACACCTGAAAAAGCTATTAAAACATCAAGATTTTTATATCCTTTTCTTTCTATATATCTCTTAAATTCATGATAATATCTTACAGCATGAAGTCTTGATGCAGTTACTATCATTGCCTTACCTCTTCCACCAATTTTCTTTGATGTTATCTCTCTAAAATGCTCTATAATAATAGCTGTTTTTTGAGATAAATTATGTGGATGTAAAGATTCATATCGTCTTACTGCTTTAACTGCTGCTGAAGTTGGTACTTCTGGATTATCTGGTGTATTACTTGCTATCTTATAACAATTTTTATATGTCATATAATTTTGAAGCACATCTAATATAAAGCCTTCTTCAATAGCTTGTCTCATAGAATAAATATGAAATGGATAATAACTTCCATCTGATTTCTTATCTCCAAACATTTCTAAAGTTTTTTGCTTTGGAGTTGCTGTAAAGGCGAAAAAGCTTAAGTTTTTATGTCTACCATGACTTAATAGTTCATTAACTAGCTTATCTTCGTCATCTATAATTTCCTCTTCTGCTTTTCCTTCTATCTCTGCATATTCCTTTAAAGCCTCTTCAGTATCTGCTAATGCAACCTTTAATTTTCTTGCAGAATTACCTGTTTGTGATGAATGAGCTTCATCTACTATAATTGCAAATCTTCTTCCCTTATTATCATCTATTTCTTCATAAATAATAGGGAACTTTTGAAGAGTTGTTATTATTATCTTCTTTCCATCATTAATAGCATCTCTTAAGTCCTTTGAAGTTTTTCCTTCTCCAATGGAAGCAATAATTCCCTCCTTATGATCAAAGCTAGAAATTGTATCTTGAAGCTGTCTATCTAAAACTGTTCTATCTACAACTACAATAATTGATGTAAATATATTCTCATTATTACTATCATGAATACTTGAAAGTCTATAAGCAAGCCAAGCTATACTATTACTTTTTCCTGAACCTGCACTATGTTGTATAAGATAGTTTTTACCACTTCCATTTACTTTAACATCATAAATAATTTTTGTAACAACATCTAATTGATGGTATCTTGGAAATATAATTCTTTTTGATGTTTCTTTTTTCTCTTTACCATTTTTAATAACTGTATTAGTTTTTACTTCCAAATGTATATATCTTTGAATAATGTCCATAAGCTTATCTTTAATTAATACATTTTCCCAAAGGTATGAGGTTGCATATCCATCTTCATTTTCAGGATTACCAGCTCCCCCAACATTACCTGCACCATTACTTCCTTGATTAAATGGTAGGAAGTAAGTATTTTTACCATCAAGTTTAGTTGTCATCCATACTTCATATAAATCTACTGCAAAGTACACAAGTATTCTCTTATTAAATTGAAATACTAGCTCTTTAGGATTTCTATCATACATAAACTGTGTTTTAGCATTTTCAACAGATTGTCCAGTAATTTGATTTTTAAGCTCTAAAGCTACTATAGGAATACCATTAAGAGACAAAACCATATCAACTGTATTATGATTTTCTGTTGAATAGGCAAATTGCCTAGTACAAGTTAAGATGTTATCATTATATAATTTTACAGTATCAGGATTTAAAGAAGTTTCAGGCCTAAAATAAGCAACATTAAGTTTGACACCTCTATCATTAATACCATTTCTTAAAACATGAATTAAGCCATGGCTTTCAACTTCTTCATTAAACCTTTTATAAAGTTTATTTTCTGCATCATCACCATAATTTCTAATATATCTTTCCCATTGCTTAGGTTGAGATGCTTTAATAAACTGAATTAAAGTATTTATATCAATAGCCTTTTCAGCATCATAGTTCGACATACTTCCTTTAATATAACCACCTTTAGTTAAAAGAAAACTTTCGATATCTTCTTCAAACCTTTTCTCCTTATACTCCATCTAATTCACCTCTCTTTTACCAGTAACACATTCATAAATTAATGATTTTTTATATTCTTGTAAATATTCAATAATTTTTTCTTTTTTTTCAACTACTCTATCTATTTTATTGCATTTATTATTTAAATATAGAGCAATATCTCTTTGTTCTTTTTCAGGTGGATAAGGAATAATATAATTCATTAGTGTCTCATTATTAAGTGTCCATCTATTTTCATATGAAACTCCTTTACCATGAGCAAAAAAAGTTAATCCCCAATACTGTAATTTGAAATAATAATCATAATAATTAGAATTATATCCTTTTAAATTTTTCAAATTAATATATGCTGGACTTATTACCCCCTCTATTTGGGATATGCTTGAGAATGCATTACTAACCAAATCCATAGGATTTAGCAATAAATCTCCAATTGAAACTGGATTATAGTTGTAATAACTCTCTGCTATCTGCCCTTGATTATTTGTGATATCTCTAACCTTTACCCCACTAGCTGTCAAAGATAATATAGTTGGATTATCTGCCATAGCTTTTGAAAGTTTACGTATAAATCCATTTTTAACTTTTCTAATTTCCCAATGACTTGGTATTTCTCCAATCCACTCTATTCCACTATCCTTCATAGGAACATTTTTATTTAATCCTTTTGTTACTGTTTCTGTAATAAGACTTTGCTTATAAGCTTTATATTTTTCAATAAGGCTTTTTTGCTTTGAAATAATATTATCAATTTGAAATACTTTCTTATCAAGATAATTAGATATCAAAATTTGTTCCTCTTCTACTGGATAAGGAATAGGATAATTCATTAAAGTCTCATTATTAAGAGTCCATCTATTTTCATATGAAACTCCTTTACCATGTGCAAAGAATGATAATCCCCAATATTGTAACTTAAAATAATAATCATAATATTTGACATAATATTTATTCAGTGCCTTTATATTTACATATGCAGGGCTTATAACGCCTTCAATTTCAGATACACTAGAAAATGCATTACTAACTAAGTCCATAGGATTTAATAGTAGGTCTCCAATTGAAACCGGATTATAATTATAATAACTTTCAGCAATTTGACCTTCGTTATTAGTTATATCTCTAATCTTCACTCCTCTAGAAGTTAAAGATAAAATTGTTGGATTGTCAATCATAGCTTTAGTATTTTTTCTTATGAATCCTCTTTTTACCTTAGATATTTTCCACGTCTCAGGAATTTTGCCAATCCATTCAACTCCACTATCCTTCATCTTCCTACTCATTCACTTCTACCTCTTTATATTTATCTTTAAATTCTTCTTCAAAATTATCTTTAAATAAATCTTTTAAAGCTCCATTTAAATCTTTTTCTATTTCTAAAATCTCATTTTTAATTTCATCTGAATTTTGTGGGGCTACATATTTATAGAAGTAGCGAGTAAATTGTATTTCATAGCCTACTTTTGTTTTCTTTTTATCTATCCATGCATTAGGATTATAAGGTAATACTTCTCTTTTAAAGTAAGCATCTATATCTTCATCTAATGGTACATTTTCACTATCTCTTTTAGATGAATCCGGAACCACTTTTTTATTTTTATAGACTATATTTCCATATTCATCCAAAGTAGGGCTTTCAATTACTATTTTGTTATATCCAAAATCTATATTATCAAAAATCTTAGATTCAACTGTTTTTTCTCCTAAGTTATATTCCTTATTTTGAAAATCTCCATAAGCTTGTACAATTATATCTCTACATTCTTCAGTAATTTCATTTTTCTTACTACCTATAGATTTTCTTCTCTTTTCATACATCTTAGAGGCATCAATTAATTGAACCTTTCCTTCTCTATGTAAAGGCTTGTCCTTAGAAATTATCCAAATATAAGTTGAAATTCCTGTATTATAGAATAAGTCTGTAGGAAGTTGTACAATTGCTTCTAACCAATCATTTTCAATAATATATCTTCTTATTTCACTAGGTCCTGAACCAGCATCTCCACTAAATAAAGGTGAGCCATTATGAATAATTGCCATTCTTCCAGTATCCTTTAGCTTTTTAATACCATTAAGAGTAAATAGCATTTGTCCATCACTAATCTTAGGTAGTCCGACACCAAATCTACCTGCTTCACCAAGAGCATTTTCTTTTTCTACAGCAGTTTTTTCTTTCTTCCAATCTATCCCAAATGGAGGATTTGAGATAATATAATCGAAGGTATAATCTTTAAATTTATCATCACTTAAAGTATTTCCAAGCTTCATATCATCAGCTTTTCCACCTTTAATAATCATATCTGCTTTAGCTATAGCATAAGTTTCAGGATTTATTTCTTGTCCAAAAGTTTTTATACTAGCTTCTGAATCTAATTGAAGTAATCTTTCTTCCATACAAGCTAACATTTGAGAAGTACCCATTGTCATATCATATATTGTCTTTACTACACCTTCTTCAATAAGAGTATCCTTTTCTTCGCATATTAATAAATCTGTCATAAGATAAATAATATCTCTGGCAGTAAAGTGAGCTCCTGCTTGTTCATTGTAACTTTCTGAAAAACGTCTTACTAATTCTTCAAATATATATCCCATATCTGTACTAGTAATTACATCAGGCCCCATATATGCTTTTTGAGTATTAAACTCTTGAATAACCGCAAATAAAGCATTGTTATTAGCAAGCTTAGTAATTTCTTTATCAAATTCAAAGTTTTCTAAAACATCTTGTACATTATCAGAAAATCCAGCAAGAAAACTTCTAAAATTAGCTTCAATATTTTCTGAATCAGCTAAAAGATTTTCAAAAGTAAAAGGACTAATATTATAGAAACTATATCCAGCTGCTGTTTCTAAAAATACATCCTTTACTTCAAATTGTTTAACCTGCTCATAAGTTTCTAAAACTTTCTCCTTTGTTGGAAGAAGAGTATCATTAAATCTCTTTATTACTGTCATTGGCAGTATTACTTTTCCATATTCATGAGGTTTATATAAGTCTCTTATTATATCAGCTGTAGCCCAAATTAAGCTTGCTTTTTCATTCACATTAATAGTTGTTTGCTTTGTAATGTTAACCATTTAACTCCCTACCATTTCTTTTATTATTACTCTCTCTATTCCCTTATCTTTTGTATATATAATTTATATTGTTATTTATGTTTTTACATACAATAAAGCTCCAATAAGAATTACATTGAAGCTTTCTGTGTTATTTATAAATCTATTTGATTTAATATATCTTTTAAAGCTTTAAGTTCCTCCTTTGTAAATGTAACACCTTTCCCCATATTTTCACGCTCTGAGTCCCATTCTCTTATATCATATTTTGCTTCTCTACCATTCCAACTAATCAAATTTAATTCTTTTTTCCAACCTTTTTTTGATTCCGATAAAACTCCTAAAGTTTCCTTAATCTCAAATTTAATATCTGCCATGGACATCTTCCCTTCTTATAATCGCCTAATATGTTAATAAATTCTATATATTGTATTTATAAATATTTTAACACTTTTTTGTAATTTTCTAAATGTTTTGTTATATTTTAATATTATTTTGAAACTTTTTATAAAAATTGTTTAATATATATTGTAATTCAATTTCATTAAAGCGATTTTCATTTACTTGATTACAATTTTTACTATATAATTTTATTTCATAAATTCTTATAAAAAAGCAACTCCTCATCACTAAAATTATTACTTGTGATTAGGAGCCTTTTTAGTTAGTTCTTATAATTTCTGAAATCATCCTCAGATTCATAAATATCATCAATTGAGATACTGTTTTTATGTCCACACTCAGTACACTTCCATACATAATGATGGTCGTCAAAACCAGCTTGGTCACTCAAGCAAGCATTACAACGATCACAAAACCATTCTATTTCAGGAAACCTTTCACTCATTCTCAAATTCTCCTTGCTTAATATCATCTTCAGCTATCTCGACTTCTTCTTCAATATTACCTTGGTCAGCCTCATATTCTTTAATACCTTGAATTAGTTCTTGCTTAGCAATCTCTAAAGCTTCATCTGACATTGCTTTCTTTTTAGAAAAATATTTAACAACTTTCTGAATACCTATAGTTGAAACTGCTCCTAAAGCTAACCCTCCAACCACTGCTACACCTATCAATGGTGTCATTTGTTCTTTACCGGCGTTTATAAGTATTTCCATAAATTTTTCTGGTCCACCATTTTCCTTTGCTTTTTTTGACAACTCTGCGTAATTCCAAGACATAATCACATTTTCCTTTCTCATTCCATTTAGTAACAATTAGCATATCTAACGAAATTATTTAATAAAACCTACTATAACTATATACAAATCAATGTATAAATGTTAATATTATCCATACATAAATATTGTAACACCTTTTTATAATTTTCTATATTTTTTGTTATATTTTTGTAATTTTATATTAAATGATTATATCGCCCGAAACTCATATAAATTTATTTGAAAACAAAAAGAGAGAAATATTCTCCCTTTCAAAGTAAACTGATTTTTCCATTGCCTGCCAATAACATAACTTAAATCATACAATATAATTTCTCAACTTATATTTTATTTAAAAGTTCTTCTATAACTTCTATATATCTTTCAATTATATTGTTTTTTATTTCTTCATAATCTTCTTCATTATATATATGAGCTGTTGAATTCCTTGCAATTAATATATCATTCTAAGTTTATAATTTTTTCTCTAATTTCTTTTTTATAGCTTTCACGCTGTTTTCTATTGAATTGTTCAGTATCAATTATTAGAATTACATGTACCTTTGCTCTAGACATTCCAACATACAATAGGTTTCTTAAATCTATATCGTCCATAAAGTTATATGGTACATCTGGAATAATTATGACATCATTTTCTAAACCTTTAAACTTTCTAATAGATTCTACATCACCATTAAAAATATCCTCAATAGATTTTTTGTATTTTAATTTCTTTTTAGCTTCCATTGTTAGAACGGTAATATTATCATCACTTAAGTATTCATTCTTTTTAAGTTCTGTTATTATATTTCTTAAGTATTCCACCTTACTAAATAAATCTTCTGAAAAAATAATATCTGGTTTAATTCCTGTTACTCCATTTAATTTTATATCATCTTTACTAATATCAATTATGCTAAGAGCACTAAGATAAATTTCATCTGTATTTCTCATATTTCTTTTTAGTTCATATTTAGTTCCAATTTCTAAAAAACTAATATCTACTCTTCCGTATTTATTGTATAGCATTTGATTTTTATCATAGAATACACATAAGCTACTATCCTCATGTAAGAATTCCTTTATTACTTCAAACCACTCTTTTGTGAAGTCTTGTCCTTCATCAATTATTATGCTATCATAGAAAACTCTTTTTTCAGCTTTATTCTTACTGGCTTCTTTAATAAAGCTAGTCATCATTTCTTCATGGACACCCTTTTCCTGAAATTCATCATATGATATTTTATTATATTTCTTTAAATAATTCTCTGCAAAAGAATGAATAGAAAACACTTCAAACTTATCATCGCTTTCTTTACTTATATTTTCTTTTAGTAATGTATTATAACAAAGGAATAATACCTTTTTCCCAATTTTACTTTCTCTAAAAGCTTTCTTCACTGCAAGAACTGTTTTACCTGTACCTGCATTTCCACTAACTGAAATAATTTTATTTCCATCTAACTGTTCAAAGCAATGATTTTGTTCATCATTAAGGCTAATGTACTTCATATTAATTTTATTACTTATTCGTACTAATGGTATTTTTATATGAACTTTAGGATTTAATATATCAATTATTTTCTTATAATCTGAATCTAATAATTTTCTTATTATAAAGCTTTCCTTATTAGCTCTATAATTAAAAATATCAACTATTCTTTCTTCTATATTATTAAAGGATAGCATATCTAATATTATTTCTTTAGGCATACTAAGAGGTAATGAAACTTTATCTTTTATGCAATCAGGAAACCAGACAGCTGTTGTTATATATGAATTTATATTATTACTCCTTAATTTACTTAATAAATTATACTTTGCTTCATTAGCTTGCTTTTCTGGATCCTTAATGGTTCTTTTTATATTTGATGATGATATGCTAAACCATTCTCCATTAATACAACTAATTCCTCCCCCTTTTACTTCTAGTATCATAACTCCATAATTAGGATTAACTAAAATAAAATCACTTTCACCATTTGATCTATTTAAAAATATTTCATCATCAGTTATCCATCTTAATGAATAAACAACTACCCATTCATCACTTAATCCAATTTTAAGTGCTTCAAATACTTCTTTTTCCCCACTACTTTCATATTCTCCATCTTTTAATTCTAATGGAATCATTTTAGCCATATAATCTCTCCCCTATATTTCACAAAATAATTATTATTTATATTCTCAATATATCATTTTAAAATGCATTTTTATGTCACTATTTGTTTGTAAACAAACTTTTTTACACTAATCATAAATTTAATTTATAGGCTTTGTTTTAAAATAATGTTGATAATCTATTAGGAACTATAAAAAAATATGCTACTTTTTATTTCAAGCAGCATAATATTACTATGAATTTTCTTCTCTTGATTTCATCATCAAATGTTCAGTTATTCCTTCTCTATATAAACTAGGTAAAGTGCCTACTTGAATGTACCCAATTTTTTCATACAATTTTTTTGCATCTGGATTAAAATCTGCAACAACTAAAAATAGTTTATTATAATCTTTAAAGCAACTATCCTCAAAGAACTTTAATAGCTTTTTACCTATTCCTTCATTACGACTTTCTTGCTTTACTGCAATAATATGTAGATATGGGAATGAATGAAATATTCCATCTAATATAAACCATATGAATCCTATACAATTCTGATTAATATCCTTGGCAATATATATTTCTTTTTTAGCAAACCCTTTTTCTAGTGCATTTCTAGCACTTCCCTTTTTAGAAAAATATCTTCTCCCTAGTTCTGAATTTAATAATGCATCTTCACAATCATTTATATTCTCTATACTTCCCTGTACTATTGTTATCTCCATATGACACCTCTACCTCAAATTTCATCAACCTTATTAACTATATTTTATTACACAACATAATACAATTGCATAATAATATATATTCCTATTATGTATTTATTTACAATACAATCCCATATTTTAGTATTAATTATATTTTTATAAATTTAATATATATCTGAGGCTTCAATTGTTGTTTCTAAAGATCTAACTGCTGACTCTACATTACTAATTGATAAATCTATTTCATCCAATCTCTCAATAATATTTGAAATATCATCTTTAACATCACTCATATAATCATCAATACTTTCTAACTTATTGCAAATATCAGATATGGAATTCAGATTACCATCACCTGATATATTATCTAATTTTGAATTAACATTCTCTAGCTCTCTTAATATATCTCTCATTATTCCTATTAGCCTCTCCATAAAAATACCTCCTAAATTTATAAACCTATGTAACATCAATTTATATTTATTTTTGTAGTTTTACATATAGAATATTTTTTTAAAATAATTTTCTCAATTTCTCTTAGAACTGGGTACTTATTTTATGACAGGGTAATTAATTAATATTTTGGGAGGTAATAAATATGAAGTACTCATTTTTAGGGTATAATGTGAAAAAAATTATGGAGTTTAATTTAGATGTTAAGGATTTAGCTATCCTTAGGTATTTCGATGATTTTATGGAAAGTGGAAAGATGAATTATGAAGTTATAGAAGGAGTTAAATATTATTGGATAAGCTATAAGAATATAGAAGATGAACTTCCTTTCTTATGTTTAGGAAAGAGATCTATTATGATGAGAATGCTTAAGCTAAGGGATTTAGGGATTTTAGCTCATTATACTAAAAAGGAAGGTGGTACCTTCTCTTACTATTCCTTAGGAGAAAAATATAAAGAGCTCTTATATATTAATGACAATAATGATAAGGATACTCATACAAACAGCAATAATAATAAAGAAAATAATATAGATATAGTTAAAGATTCTAGTGCTACTAATGACACTATTATTAATGATGTATTTAATAAGGGTATTACTATTAATGAAGATACTATTCAAAATAATGAAGAAGATTATGATAATTTTAGTGATTTAGAACACCTAGAACATAAAAATGAAGAACCTTTGTATGTAAATATGAATAGAGGTTGTGCAGAGAAATGTTCAACAAATAACCATCTATTAAATAATTCATCTACTAAATTAAACAATCTATATAATAATATAAAAGAAAAAGTGAATAGTATTATAAATTATTTAAATTTAAAAGCTGGTGCTATGTATAAAGCTACTAACTCTAAAACTATTAATTTAGTTAAGTCTAAGCTTAAAGATGGCTTTACTGTAGATGACTTTAAAACTGTTATCGATAAAAAGGTTAAGGCTTGGAAAGGAACTTTATTTGAGCAATACTTAACTCCTTTCACTCTATTTGGAGATAAGTTTGAAATTTATTTAAATCAAAATGTACCTACTACTTCAAGTACTAATGTTAATAATTCCTATGAGCCTAAAAATAATTATAAAAGCAATAAAAGTCTAAGATTCCATAACTTTAAGGGACGAGACTATGATTATGATGCCCTAGAAAAGAAGCTCTTAGGCTGGGATTAATAATCTTAAATATAATATGAAGCTTACTTGGAGCTTTCCAGGAAACATCTAGAATTATATTTATTTCTAAATTTTTTTAAAAACTTTTAAAAATTTATTTTTGTCTTCGTATATAAGATATGAGGAGGTGATAATTATGGCAGCAAGTTCAGTATTAGTTGGAAATGCTTTAGGAGTAAGCTATCAAATTGGAGTTGATTCTAAAGGAAATGATGTTTTTAAGGGCCAAAGCTTTAAGAACATTTCAGCTACTGCAACTGATGAAGATTTAGTTGCATTGTCTGATGCTATAGGAGGAATATTAGAACATAATATTACTACTATAAAAAAAGAACAAACTTATATAGTAACTAGAGGCTAACACTTATTAGTTAGTTACTCACTATCTATTCACTAAAAGTTATTAACTATTACCGATAAAGAAGGGAGGATGTTCTATGATTACAAGAACTGCAAGTATGAGTTTTAAAGATGAAGCTGGTAAAAAGCACACAGTTGCTGTTAAAGATGTAAAGGAAAATGTTGATAATTCTACTGTAGTAGCCCTTATGGATACTATTATAAATAAAAAGCTTATTAAAACTGCAGCTGGAGACTTAGTTGAAAAGCAAGCTGCTCAAATAGTTGTTAAAGATACCACTGAAGTTAATTTTTAATATATAAACCTAGGGAGCTGTCAAATCAGCTCCTTGTGTTCTTTGTACGTATTAATGAGTTGTTTGTATAAATATAGCCTCATTTTATTCATAAATTGCCATAAGAAAAAATAAAAAAAGTGAGAGATAGCTCTCCCTTTTAAAGTAAACTGATTTTTCAGGTGTCAGTACACCATAAATATATTTTTATTATATTATGATTTTATTATAAATTTCTATTCCATATTTCTCTATTTGTAGTTTTATTTCATCATTCATACTATCTAAAAAAACTATATCTAAAGAATATATTCCTACAATCTCATCTAATTCTTCTGCTATAGTTCCCTTATATTTTTTATCACATAAGATACCTAAATCTATATCTGAATTATATTTATAGTTTCCTTTTGCTCTCGATCCAAATAAAACCACTTTTTGTATATATTTATTATTGTTAAAATATGAAATTAAGTTTTTATATATCTTCTCTTCTATTCCATACATATTATAATTTCTCCACTGATATTTTATTTAAAAGTTCTTCTATAGCATCTATATATCTCTCAATTATATTATTTTTTATTTCTTCATAATCCTCTTCATTATATATATGAGCTGTTGAATTTCTAGCAAGTAATATATCATTCCAAACAATAATGTCTTCTATTAATCCTTCTTTAAATGCATGTTTATAACATCCTCTAGGACTATTTATATCTACTCCATCAGCTTTAAATATTTTAGATAATAGCTTCCATGTTAAATCTTCTAAAGTTTCATACTTTTTTATTATGGAATCTCTATATACTTCTAAAGTTATCTCATCTGCCTTTTCTAACCTTCTATAGTTTTCTCTTATATTTTTTAAATGTGTCAGCATTCTATATGTGTAATTATAAGTAAGTCTAATGGATTCATCATACTTATCTAATATACCATTCATTTAATCACTCCTATTATAAAATTATATTTTATTTTTTTAACCTATTTATATTAAAACTTTATTTTCTTTTAACTTTATAGTAATTATTATATCATCTATTCATAGAAATATATATTTATATGAATAGATACTACTACTCAATTTATCTAATAATTATTTGCTTCATTACAAATGTTATTTACTAAAATTTTTTCTTTAATTTCTTTTTCGTAGCTTTCACGCTGTTTTCTATTAAATTGTTGTGTATCAATTATTAGAATTACATATACCTTTCCCCCTAGACATTCCAACATATAATAAGTTTCTTAAATCTATATCATCAATGAAGTTATGTGGTACATATAAAATAATTATAAAAGCAATAAAAGTCTAAGATTCCATAACTTTAAGGAACGAGACTGTGATTATGATGCCCTAGAAAAGAAGCTTTTAAAAATTTATTTTTGCCTTCGTATATAAGACTTCCTCATTGTAATCAAAGTTGGTATTGATATTCTTTGTCATAACTTTTCCTCCTAAATTTATATAGTATATTATTCCAAAACTAACTACTGTCCCATCCATTATAATTAATTAATCTTGTAATCCACTATTCTTTATACCATGAACAACCGTCCTTGCTCCATCATATTCATAGCTACAAGTAACTAATGTAATCATCTCTTTGCTAGGATTAAATTCAACATCTTTACTAAAAATTGATTTATTACTTATAGTATTCATATAATTTAAATAATCAGTATTATTATTAAAACTAAGTTTAAAATTTGCTTCATTTTCAGAAAGAACGTAAACTGAAAAAACCTCATATTTATATTCTTTTCCACCTTTTATAATTCTAATTTCATTGTTATTAAAAAACTTTTCTTCTTTAAATAGACTTAAATTATTAAACATAGTATTGTTTCTCATATTATGTCCATATACAACTATATTTTTATCACTTTCTATATTATTTTGATAATCTATAAATAAAGATCCTGATATACTATCCTCTTTATAAAAATTATGATTTAAGTAAAACTCATTGTCTATACCTTGCACTACTGGATAATTAATATTAGTATTAGTGATGTTTAACCAGAAACTATAATCATTATTAGCATCTAAAAGCACTTTTTCATTGTTCATATTATTTTCTCCATCATTTATTTCCATATTTATTAAACTATTATCTTTATTATCATTTATGATTGGTTGTAATTCTTGAATTTTTGAGTATTCTTTAATATCAATATAGTATTGATATGTTTTATATAATACTTTCCCAAAAGCAATAATAACTACTATTATTAGAAGACAATTAATTATTTTTTTCATAGCCACCTCATTAACCTAATATGAAAATTTTATTTAACTTTATTAAATTCAAAAACAGCACTAGTGTAGATATAGTGCTGTTTTTTTATATTATAAGTTTTCGTCTCTTACTTTTCTCTTATTATTAATAATTAATCCACCAACACCTAAAACTCCAATTATTAAAGTAATAGCTATTCCAGTATCTCCTGTATATGGAGAACTTGTTTTCTTTGATTCGCTTGATGTTTCCATCTCCTTTGTTGTTTCTTTATCATTTGGCTTTTCCGGATTATTTGGTTTTTTCAGATCATTTGGTATTTCTGTTTTTCTTTCGTTTATCATTGAGTCCTTAACTACTACTTCATTTTCTTTGATTTCAAATGAATATTCTTTATTGTCAATTACATATCCTTCTTTAGCTAATGTTTCTTGGTAAGTATATTTTCCATATTTAATATCTTCAAATACAACCTTACCATCACTATCAGTTTTTCCTACTTGTACAACTTTTCCTTCAGAATCTCTTATAGTAATTTCAACATCCTTAAGCGGCTTTCCATCTTTAGAATCTGTCATAACAATTTCAAGACTTCCCTTAATAAGTTTGTTTTCAAAAACTATTTTTTCTTCTGGATAATTTACTGTTGCTACTAAATTACCTTCTCCATTATCAGTAACATTTACTGTTACATCAAATACTCTTTCATCGTAAATTACTCCTTCTAAGTCTCCGTTTACTTCTCTTACCTTATATTCGTAATTTCCTGCTTCTTTGTAAGTTATAGCTTCAAATTTAATTTTTCCATCTGCATCATTAGTTACTGTTTGTAATACGTTCTTATCTTTGTCTAATAACTCAAAGCTAAACATATCTGCTTCTAAAGCTTTTCCTTCTAAAGTCTTAGTAGCTCTTAAAACTATACTTGTTGATTTAGCTTCATATTTATTAATAAATTCTATTCCTCCATCTGGATAATTTATTGTTGCTACTAACTTTCCAGTTCCATCATCAGTAACATTTACTGTTAGATCAAATACTCTTTCATCATATGTTATTCCTTTTAAGTCTCCTTTTACTTCTCTTACCTTATATTCGTAATTTCCTGCTTCTTTGTAAGTTATAGCTTCAAATTTAATTTTTCCATCTGCATCATTAGTTACTGTTTGTAATACGTTCTTATCTTTGTCTAATAACTCAAAGCTAAACATATCAGCAATCAATTCTTTTCCTTCTAAAATCTTAGTTGCTTCAATTACTACACTTATTGATTTATCAGCCGTATCTTCAGGATCCTCAAGATCTTCATGACCTGTAAAATCCCACTTGTGAGACTCTTTATAATTTTGCATTGTTTCATTTGCAATAATACTACCATTTACTGCTCCATATTGAATATTGGCATTTGGTGCTAGTATTGTTCCCATAAAATAATCACTAGTTCCAACTTTTGCATATTCAGCACCAGTAGTAAATAATTCATTTTCTGCTGAACTATTATAAAGATTCCATAATACATTATTCTTATATTTAACTACATCTTCAGAATTTTCATAACCATTTATTTTTGTAACTAAGTTTTGTAAACTATCAATATCTGTACCTGCCATATCTACATTAATTATTAATGTTTTATTATCAGGAATGGAAATGTTTAATACACGTTTATTACTTCCATTACTAATTTCATTTGCACCAATATTTAAATAATAGTTATTTATACTTCCGTTTACAGTAATAGTTTGATTTTCACCATTTGGTTCACCTAAAGTTACACCTTCTGATGTTTTATGAGTAGATAATAATTTAGATATTATTTTTAATTTTTCAAGTTCTTGATCTATATCGATATATTTATTTGATTCTTTAGTTTCTTGATATACTCTTGAAGATTGATCACTTGTAAGTTTATTTCCATTAGTTCCTATATTTAGACTATTGTTATTATCCTCAAATTTTACAGGCACATTATTTCCTATAACAATATTTCCATCACTAGCTATATTAGTAATCCTATCTACACTATTCATAAAATAATTTTCTTCATTTAATTTAAATGCAGTAGACTGATTAGTTCCAAAGCCTTGTCCATTAGCAAGTACGTCTTTTGTTGCAATATTACCATTAGTATGCGCATTAAGAATTGCCTTTTTTGAAAAAATATGAAAATCGAAAGCACTTGTATTATAAACAATTCCATTCTTTACATATTTGAAGTTATTTTTCACTCCATATTGTTTGGTAAGTGTTTTAGTATTATCTTTAACACCTGTAGCTATAAAATCATTTTCTCCAAGTACTCCAATTAAATTAGTATCATCATTCTCACTTAGGTATACATTAGTACTTAGATTATATGCAAAGATAGTACTACTATTTAAGAGATTAAATACTAATAAAAATGATAAAAATAGCCCCATACTTTTTCTAAATTTCATATAAATCACGCCCCTTTAATACTATAATTTATATATTTTCACATTATTACCAGTACATATTTTACCATTTTTATTTATTTTTTTCATCTATTTTTTACATAATTTTCACATAAAAATATATTCAAAATTTATCACTATAAATTTTAAAAAGTAACTTCCGTTTTTTTACTAAACCGAATTTACTTTTGAAAAGTCTTTAATACAATTAATTTAGAAAAAAATAATATTATAAATTTCGTCTAAAATTTTTTAAGCTTTTATTGCCTGTGTATATAAGATATGAGGAGGTGATAATTATGGCAGCAAGTTCAGTATTAGTTGGAAATGCTTTAGGAGTAAGCTATCAAATTGGAGTTGATTCTAAAGGAAATGATGTTTTTAAGGGTCAAAGCTTTAAGAACATTTCAGCTACTGCAACAGATGAAGATTTAGTTGCATTGTCTGATGCTATAGGAAGAATATTAGAACATAATATTACTACTATAAAAAAACAACAAACTTATATAGTAACTAGAGGTTAATCCCTATTAGTTACTCACTACAAGTTATTAACTATTATCTATAAAGAAGGGAGGATGTCCAATGATTGCAAGAACTGCAAGTATGAGTTTTAAAGATGAAGCTGGTAAAAAGCACACAGTTGCTGTTAAAGATGTAAAGGAAAATGTTGATAATTCTACTGTAGTAGCCCTTATGGATACTATTATAAATAAAAAGCTTATTAAAACTGCAGCTGGAGACTTAGTTGAAAAGCAAGCTGCTCAAATAGTTGTTAAAGACACAACTGAAGTTAACTTTTAATATATAAACCTAAGGAGCTGTCAAATCAGCTCCTTATATTTACTAAAATAAATACTATCAGTGTAGATATTAAATTACTATTTAGGTTCACCATATCATTATTTATAAAAGCAATTCCTTTAATAAGCTTATTAGGTTTCCCCTTGTACTCCTTCTTTTCTGTAATAGTCTTTAAGTCTTCACAATAATATTGAGCTTGCACAGATGCACCTAATATACTATCAACTATTGAACCAATAAAGCCCATAACAAGGCAAAGTATAGAATAAATTAAGCTTTGCTTTATATCTCTATATGTAATAAAAGAAGCTATAAAATATATACTGGCAATAAATGAAGCTCCTAGGAAGGCAAAGGTTGTGCCTAATATACTAATACCACCTGACATACCTTTTTCTAAAGGCTTGAAGTTTAATATATTTATTGGCTTACTTTTACTTAATACCCCAACTTCTGAAGCCCAAGTATCTGCAGTAGCTTCTGCAAAGGAAACAGCATAAGCTAATAAAAATACTGGACTTTGATAAAAATAATATAAAACTGAAATTATAAGTCCTACTCCTCCATTAGCAAATACTTGCATATAATCACGATTTCCACCCTTTTCATTTAATTTTTCTAAGCTTTCTTTATTATTATTTTTAAATTTTGTTAAAATACTAGAAGATACAAAAAATGAAATCATTATAATAGAAAACCATAATCCCCCAAAATAATATATCCCTGTTCCAAGCACTGTAGCAGCCAGACAGCCACTCTTATTCAACGAGGCTTTCTTATAGGCAACAAATGCTATTAAAAAGGAAAAGGTTAGCCCAACTAAAAAGTCTAACATATTCTACCTCCTAACTTATAAAATAATAGATAAATAATATAGTAATGATGTACCTAAAGGTACTGTTAAGTTATCTAATCCATAAGGAGAAAAAACTTCTAAAACTGTACTTACTACAGCTAATATTAAGCTATATAAAAGTATATTTACTGGATTAAAAATATAAAGTATAACTAAAGAAACTACAAAGGAGAATAAGAACATAGCTAAGCTTCCTTCAAGACTTTTGTTATTTCCCAATACTTTAAATTTATGCTTTCCATATTTAACTCCTATTATAGCAGCAAAGCCATCACCATAGCCCATAACTAATATACCTAAAGCACCAATATAAGAAAATTCAGTATTTTTAAAGGTTATAAGTGCTAAAATCATTAAAGATAAAGCAAAATATACAGTTCCTAAATCATTTTTAGATCCATCTCTTTCCATTGCCTTAAATATCTGCTTTTTGTATGATATATAATTTATAATAACAAAAAGTGCAGGTACAATAGAGGCATAAATATTATTATTAAAGAAAATCATTGCCACAATCCACCAGTTAGCTACCCCTACATGAATAAATTTTCTGCTATCTTCATTAGCTAATATATTTAATTTATTTAGTACAGATGAAATCCCGATTATTCCAAATATAAATACTATAGAAACAATTATTCCAACAATATTAATCAAAAACACCTCCTTTAATAATGTATATATTATATCTAATATTATATCTCTTTTAAATAAAATAGTATGGGATAATTAAACTATAACTAATTATAGGAGTAAAATTCTAGATATAATTAAAGCATAAAAAAACTAGTCAATATTTTTTTAGTATTTGACTAGTTTTTATTATTAATAATTTAGCCTCTAAATATTTTAATTAGTTGTAACTTTCTTCTCTTCTTTATACAACATAAGAACAACCATAGCTAATAATGAAGCAATAGCAACTGTTGCATAAACTTCTTGGAAGCCCTTATTTAGTGTAGTTTGGAATTCATTTTCAATTGTACCCCTAATATTTTCAATTTCAGTTAAATAATTATTTTTCCCAGTTTCAAATGCAGTTGGAACAGCTTCTTTTAATGCCTTCATTTTTTCTAAAGTATCTTCCATTTGAACTTTTCCAGCATTCATCTTATCTATCGTTGGCTTCATAGTTGGAATAGGTGGCATTTTATTTATTGCTTCTGTTAATTGTGTTATAGAATCACTAATACCAGTTATTCCAGAATCAATACCACCATTTATTTTCTCAATTACAGAAGGTGTCATTTGTGAAAACATATAGTTCGCCATAGTCTTTGTATTGTCAGTAATTGTTGTAACATCAGAAGATTGTAACATTTCAATTATTTCTTCTGGTAATTGGAAGTTATCGCTCTTACTATTCATATCAAATTTTATTGTTTCCATTGATGCTAAATCTGGTATATCTATTCCCTTAAGCTTTTCTGCCATAGAAGGATTTTCTTTTAATTGATCTAATTGTTCTGTAAGTTCCTCTGCATATGGAAGCTTAGGTACATGAACTTCATTTGGAATAAGAGTCATTATATTATCTTGTACTGCCATTCCAGCATGGGAAATAAATCCTATCATTATTGCAGGAGCAATAGCAGTTCCAATAGATCTAATTAATGAAACAGCTGCTAATGCTGAATTTGATTCTTCAACTTTAGTGTTATCAAGCATCATATAATTTATTGGTGTTCCCATAGTAAAGCCTATCCCTGTTCCTAGTAAAATTAAACATATTACTATTGAAATTAAGCTTGGATTGTTTGTATCGTAAAATATAATATATAAAGATCCTAGTATAGAAGCAACAAATCCAGTACCAAGTACAATCTTAGCCCCATATTTATCAATTAATTTTCCTGAGAATGGTGCTCCAATGCCTGCAAATACCCCTAAAATAATAACGAAATAACCACCACTACCTGAAGCTATTTTCAAAGAATTTTCAGAGAATTGAGGAACAAATATCATTCCCATAATAATAATTCCTGTTATAAAAGCAATAAAGAATGTAATTATAATCCTAATATTTTTGAAATATGAAATATTAAGTACTGGGTCTTCTGCTTTCTTTTCTATTAATATAAATATTGGTAGTAAAACTACAAATATTATTAAGAAAGGATAAACAGATGTACTTAAGAAGGTATTTTTAAAATTAAAATAATCAATATTTTTAAGTCCATATAAAATAGAAAGTACCATTAAAGTTAATGTTGTAATTCCAAAGTAATCAATCTTTTTAACATCTGTAACCTTAGTATTTGGAAGAGTTATAAAGCCTGCTATTAATATAAATATTGTAATTGGAATATTAATATAAAATATAAATTGCCAATTGTTTTGACCAAATATATCTATAATTGCACTCCCAGCAGATGCTCCAAAAATGTTAGCAATTCCATAAACTCCACCTACTAATCCAAGTGCAAGTCCTCTTTTTTCTTTTGGGAATGTGGTACCGAATTCAGCTGTTGCAATAGGAAGAATTCCACCTCCACCAATGGCTTGAACAACTCTTGAAATTAGTAATACAGAAAAGCTTCCTAAATTTTGTGATAAACCACAGAATAAAGAGCCAATACCAAATAAAGATATACTTGTTAAGTAAACATATTTTCTTCCGTATTTATCAGCTAACTTACCCATAATAGGAATACTTGCTGCATATGCAAGAGTATAAATAGTAATCATCCATATTCCTGTATTATCATTTACCATTAGGTCATTTTGGATTATAGTTCTTGCAGGTGTTACTATCCCAGTATCTATAGCTCCCATAAATATCCCTAATAAATATACAGCCATAATTAATCCTAAGTTCAATTTTTTCTCTTTTACCCTCATAAACCCTTTCCCCTTTCAATTTCTAATCTAAATATTTAGCAACATTTTCTACCATTTTACCTGTAAGTCTTTTCACACACTCAATATCAGCCTTACTCATTTCTCCATAAAGAATCTTATTCCAATCATCAAATATAGTATTTATATCATTCATAATATATAAACTTTTTTCTGTAAGTGAAATAATATTTTCTCTCTTATTCTCAGGATTCCTCTCTCTAAGTACAAAGCCTTTATCTTCAAGCCTAGTTAAGGTTTTTGCTACCATTCCTTTATCAATCATGTATCTTTTTGAAATGGTCTCTTGGTTCACATTTTCATTTTTTGATAAAAATATAATTATAATCTGTTCCCCAAAGGTCAAATCAAATTCTTTTAATCTCTTCTCAGTAAAGTTTCTCCAATATCGTACTATAACTTCTAAGTTATCCATATCATTCCTCCATTTGTGTTAATAATATAATTTAAATGTTGTTATTTACAACTGTTGACTAATGCCACTATTCTATAGTAATCCTTTGATTTTTAAATTACAATACCATTTTTCACCTATTCTTCCTTAATATTCTTTCAAAAATCCTAGTTTTAACAAACTATTATAATATTATATAGGTTATCATTTTTTAACCTAAAATTTTTAATTATAAAAGGAGCAATGATTAATCACCATTACTCCTTTAATTTACGCTATTAGTTATTTTCACTTTAAAATTAATTATTTTAATCTATTTTCGCCTTTATGAGCACTTCTTAATCCAATCTCAGTACCCTTTCTAAGTCTTGAAATATTATCTCTATGTTTATATAACATTACACCTGTTCCTATTAATAAAATGCAACAAGTTATAAAGCTATTATTAGAAAAGCCAATGTAAATTGGTACAACAAATATACTTGTAAAAGTTGCAGCTACAATATAATCAGTAATTAAAGTTAAAATCGCACATAAAATAATTAATCCAATAGCAAATCTCCAATCCAATGCAATAGTCATACCTATATAGGAAGCAAAGCCCTTTCCCCCCTTAAACTTTAAATAAAAGGGAAAAATGTGTCCAATAACACATGCTATTCCAGCTAACTCTCCTACATATGGTAAATCACCAAATAACCTTTGTGCTAATAAAACAGCTATATAAGCTTTTAAAATATCATGGATAGCTACTATAATTCCAGCTTTCCATCCCATTATTAGCACCATATTAGATGCACCTAAATTGCCTGTTCCACTTTTAAATACATTAATATTATTTAACCTACCTAAATAATAAGACATACTAGAACTTCCAATTAAATAACCCATTAAAATTACCATAAGATATCTCATTAAATTCTCTTACTCCTCATAACCAAACCTTATCATTTCTTTGTTATTTTTATAGTTAAAATCCCATATAACACCATAGTCTTAATTAAATTAATAATTATAGTTTACTTATATTTAATATGCTAATCCTATACTCTTTCCAATATATTTATCTTCTTCTATTACCCTTAATAAGAAATCAGCCACATCAGCACGGGAAATGTTTTTCCCTTTAACTGGAACTTCATCTTCAGCTTCTCTATATAATCCTGTAAATTTACCATCTGTTAAAGACATTGGTCTTGCTAAAGTATAATAAACTGCTCCTTCTTTTAATACTTCATAAGCTCCTGCATGATCTTTTAATGGATTCTTTAGCATTAAGCTTATAATTTTGCCTATTATTCCTTTTAACTCACCATGTATACCAGCTGAAGAAACTTGTGCTATTCTTTTAACTCCTGTTTCATTCATAGCATCCACTATATTCTTTGTAATATCTGTAATAGTTGTAGAAGGTTTATTTCCTGGTCCTCCTATGCAATTAATTACTGCATCATGAAGGGCCATAGCATTTTTTACATCCTCATATTGAGTTGCTTGTCCAACTATTATGTGTAAGTTCTCAGACTGTACTTTTATAGTTCCTGGATTTCTCACAAAAGCTGTTACTTCCATCCCTTTACTTATAGCTTGTTCAATTACCTTTTGTCCAGTTCTACCATTAGCTCCAAAAACAATAATTTTCATTACATATCACCATCCTTTTAATTTATATATATTTTAAATACTCATTTTAAGTCTTAATTAGTTATTGTTGTCTTATATTAATTATATATAAAAACACCCTATAGAGTAAACCTTTTTTAAAAGTCTTCTCTATAGGGCGAATTTTTAGCAATATATATTCTAGAAAAATTTACGTTCCTTACCTTGGACACTAATCCATCTATCAGTAGTAAATTTATTAATTACCCATTCACCATTAAAACGTCCAAGTCCAGAAGCTTTTTCACCACCAAACATAACGTGTGGCTCGTCATTAATGGATTGGTCATTAACATGAACCATACCTGACTTAATTTGTTTTGCTACTTCCATACCATGATAAATATCCTTTGTAAATACTGAACCACTTAATCCATATATAGTATCATTAGCAATAGCAATAGCCTCTTCTTCGTTTTTAGTTCTTATAATAGAGATAACTGGACCAAATACTTCATTGCAAGCAGTAGGCATATCATTTTTAACATCTGTTAAAATCCATGGATAAACAACTGATCCTTCTGTTTTTCCTTCTAATACAACCTTTGCACCTTGTTTAATAGTTCCTTCTATATAATTTTCAATTTTTTCAATTTGTGAAGAATTTATAATAGGTCCAATAAACACTTCTGGATCAGCTGGATTACCAACCTTTAAGCTCTTAACTTTTTTAACTAAAGCCTCTACAAAATCATCATGTATTTCCTCTGGAACTAAAATTCTATTAAGAGCCATACAAACTTGTCCTTGATTGAACAATGAACCAAATACAGCTGCATTTACAGCTTGGTCAATATCAGCATCTTTAAGTACAACCATTGCATTATTTCCACCTAATTCTAATGACACATCCTTTAAATGATATCCAGCAACTTCTCCAACATGTCTACCAACTTCAGTAGAACCAGTAAATGAAATTAGACTTGGTATTGGATTAGAAACAATACTATCACCAATTTCTGAACCTTTTCCTACAACTACATTAATAACACCTTTAGGGAATCCTGCTTTGTCAAAGAAATCTGCAATCATTAAGCTAGATGCTGGTGTGTCTGAAGCTGGCTTTAAAACTACAGTATTTCCAAGTGCTATAGCAGGAATTACAGAACGCATTGCTAAAACTAAAGGAACATTCCAAGGTGCTATAACACCAATAACTCCTTTTGGTTCTTTAATAATATAATTCTCTTTTCCTGGTATGTTAGAAGGAAGTATAGTACCCTTCATTCTTTCAGGATAACTCATAGCCAACTTAATTATTGAAATACTAGTGAAAAATTCAAAATCACACTTTGCTAAAGAACTTCCGCCCTCTTCCCTTATTACATCATAAACAGTCTCTTTTTCTTCTTCAAAAACTTTTACCAAACCTTCTAAGTACCCTATTCGTTCAGAAGGAGATATACTTGCCCAAAGTTTTGATGCTTCATAAGCAGCTTCGTAAGCGTCTTTAACATCTTGCTCATTAGCGGACTTATAAGTATATAGAACTTCATTAGTATATGGATTTTTATTTTCTAAAATGGATGAACTGCTACCACTTCTCCACTCTCCATTTATGTATTGTTTAGTATATTTTTTCATAAAATCCCTCCTTTTTAATATAAAAATATATTAATATTTTATTTATACGTAGTGATTTAATCGTCATATTTTATCTATATAATAATTATATCATATGTTTATTATAATTGATAATAACTATTACAAAATAATAACATTTGATAGAACCTCTATATCTTCTTTCGAAAAAGTTTTTTACTTATTACTCAATTACTAACTTAATTTTCCAAACTTACTATATGATAACTTAACTATACTTATAAATGTATATCAATAAAAAATTCTCATAGATTTAATGAATATATGGTAAAAAGTATACTCAAATAAAACTAGACCTTATATTTAAAAGGTTTAAGTTTTAACCAAAAGATTTGTTTTAAACTGCTGTTGTCAATGGAAAGTATAAAAATGGATGTTACACTAAAAATTAGCGCATATCTCCCTTTTTAACAAAAAAATAAATCCCACAATTTGAAATTCTAGGATTTATAGTAAAGTATTTTTTATGTGTTTTAGAAGTTATTTTTATGGAGGTGGCTTACTTTTGTAAAATTTTATGGTCTACTTATAGCTTATGCTATAAAATTACACTACTCTCAAACCTTACTACTCCAGTTAGATAGTCTAATATCGTTTTAACACCATATGAAATTACACTACTCTCAAACAGGCTAGATATAGAAGTGTTAAGAAGTAAAGTTTTAACACCATATGAAATTACACTACTCTCAAACAAAACCATAGCGTTTCTTTTAACAGCCTCTGTTTTAACACCATATGAAATTACACTACTCTCAAACGTATTTCTAAATCAAAAATTGTTCCACTTAGTTTTAACACCATATGAAATTACACTACTCTCAAACTTTTACGTTGGTACATATAGATATAATTATGTTTTAACACCATATGAAATTACACTACTCTCAAACGATTGATATAAGCTTTAATTAAATTTAAACGTTTTAACACCATATGAAATTACACTACTCTCAAACTCAGCATCTATATTATTAGTGCCTCTATAAGTTTTAACACCATATGAAATTACACTACTCTCAAACAGTCTACTTGCTTTCCAACCATTATCATCTGTTTTAACACCATATGAAATTACACTACTCTCAAACACTAACTGCTCGTCTCTCTTTTCTTTTCTAGTTTTAACACCATATGAAATTACACTACTCTCAAACTCTACCCCCGACTTACTAGCCACACATAAAGTTTTAACACCATATGAAATTACACTACTCTCAAACAATATGTTGAAGCAATACTTTATAATTATAGTTTTAACACCATATGAAATTACACTACTCTCAAACTTGAAGTATGGATTGACTACAATGATATGGGTTTTAACACCATATGAAATTACACTACTCTCAAACAAGATTTATTAAAGATATTAGACCCTAATAGTTTTAACACCATATGAAATTACACTACTCTCAAACATGTTGAAAGGAATCAATAAATTTATTTCTGTTTTAACACCATATGAAATTACACTACTCTCAAACATGTATTCCTTTTAATAGGAATGCCTGGGCGTTTTAACACCATATGAAATTACACTACTCTCAAACGAAGTGGTATAAGTGGAGAAACGGAGCCTTTGTTTTAACACCATATGAAATTACACTACTCTCAAACTATATATTCTTGCTATCCACATATCTTGTAGTTTTAACACCATATGAAATTACACTACTCTCAAACTAGCTCAATTTGTAGGAGGTAGAAGTAAATGTTTTAACACCATATGAAATTACACTACTCTCAAACCTAGTTTTTTCATCTAATACAAAAGGTATAGTTTTAACACCATATGAAATTACACTACTCTCAAACCTAACAATTCACTTTTTTGTCCTGTTCCTAGTTTTAACACCATATGAAATTACACTACTCTCAAACCATCCATTGGATTATAAAAACATTTTTTTGGTTTTAACACCATATGAAATTACACTACTCTCAAACGGTGCATATAGAAGAGCTTTAAATATTTCAGTTTTAACACCATATGAAATTACACTACTCTCAAACGGTTTGAAGGAGCTGGTAACACATTTAATTGTTTTAACACCATATGAAATTACACTACTCTCAAACCTAATCCTTCGTCCATAGGACACATTAAATGTTTTAACACCATATGAAATTACACTACTCTCAAACAGATGGCGGATATAGCGAAAGGATACTAATGTTTTAACACCATATGAAATTACACTACTCTCAAACGATAGAAATAATAATAGCAGAGGACCTGAAGTTTTAACACCATATGAAATTACACTACTCTCAAACCATTTCCACTCAACACCTTAAGTATAGTTTCGTTTTAACACCATATGAAATTACACTACTCTCAAACCAGGTAAGCTTTTTTCATTATAGTTATCTAGTTTTAACACCATATGAAATTACACTACTCTCAAACCTTTATCACACACACCTATTGAAAGATATTGTTTTAACACCATATGAAATTACACTACTCTCAAACACTTATACTAATGATAATTTAACTTTTCCAGTTTTAACACCATATGAAATTACACTACTCTCAAACATACCCTGTCATATCGCTATTTTCATTGTGGTTTTAACACCATATGAAATTACACTACTCTCAAACATATCTTGTTGTATTACATTTTCATTAATAGTTTTAACACCATATGAAATTACACTACTCTCAAACTGGAACAGTAAGAACTATAATAAAATCAGAAGTTTTAACACCATATGAAATTACACTACTCTCAAACTTAAACTTGGTGTTGCCATAATTTTATAATGTTTTAACACCATATGAAATTACACTACTCTCAAACCTAAATCAAGCGATGGTAAGTTCGTCTGTAGTTTTAACACCATATGAAATTACACTACTCTCAAACTCGTGTGATGTATAACACTACTTTAAAATGTTTTAACACCATATGAAATTACACTACTCTCAAACTCAAAACTACCCTCTTTCATACACTCTATTGTTTTAACACCATATGAAATTACACTACTCTCAAACTATCGTCAATAGTTTTAATTAATAATTTTAGTTTTAACACCATATGAAATTACACTACTCTCAAACCATCATATTCTAATACTTTTCTAATCCTTGGTTTTAACACCATATGAAATTACACTACTCTCAAACTAAACTGTACTGTTATTAAGTGATTATTTAGTTTTAACACCATATGAAATTACACTACTCTCAAACTGGTGCAGCAGTATAAATTCTCTTTGTTTTGTTTTAACACCATATGAAATTACACTACTCTCAAACAGGTGGGAAGATATTAATAGAGAAAATAAAGTTTTAACACCATATGAAATTACACTACTCTCAAACGGTTATTAACATTTTATCAACAATAAATTTGTTTTAACACCATATGAAATTACACTACTCTCAAACTATCATCCAGTAAATAAAGAAGATTTACTTGTTTTAACACCATATGAAATTACACTACTCTCAAACTGCAATAGCTGCTGTCGTTACTAATAAGTTGTTTTAACACCATATGAAATTACACTACTCTCAAACCTAAACAGAATTTACAGAAAGAATATAAAGGTTTTAACACCATATGAAATTACACTACTCTCAAACGTTATAGTTGTCATATAAGCATTTGCAGAAGTTTTAACACCATATGAAATTACACTACTCTCAAACATTTATAGCTATAGGAATTATTTCTGGTAAAGTTTTAACACCATATGAAATTACACTACTCTCAAACAATACGCATTTCAGGTAAATTAAGTAATAAGTTTTAACACCATATGAAATTACACTACTCTCAAACAAAGTTGCTCATTTATATTACTCCCTCCTAGTTTTAACACCATATGAAATTACACTACTCTCAAACCCCAAATAAGATTCTCTTCGAATAAACATACCACTACTATATGGGTAATTTCATATGGATATAATTATATATTTAACTTTTAATTACACAACCATCTTTATCAATTATATATCTTTCTTCTAGAACTTCCAATGTATCTGGAACTTTACATTCAAAAAGTAACAAATGATATTTTTTATAAAATGCCTGTTCATACAAGTATTTTAATTTTTCTTGAGTATAAAATGAATGTACATTAACTAAAATAAATACTTTTGTTCCCAAAATACTATTATGCAGATTCATATAATCAATTATTTTCTCCAATGAATTTGTAGATTCTATATTGAATTTCAAATTCATAAGTTTTAAAAACTCTTTTATTTCTATTTCATCATCATATTCTAAATTATAATCAAAATCTTCTATAAGATAATCTACTACTTCGCTAACTTTAGGATATAGTTCTGTCCATCTTATATATAAATCTGTTTTACTTGCATTATTTTTTATGTCATCATAGAGCTTTCCTAATATTTTCTTATTATTTATATCAAGATTAAAAGGATTTAATATAATTTCGCTATATTTTTTAATTTCAATTGGAGTATTGTTCTTAGATAATACCCATTGCCCTTCATTACCAACAATCTGATTGTGCAACTCATTTATCATACTTTCAAATATATCTGGAGATTCAATTATTATATTTATTACCTTACTTTCTGAAAGTTCAATTTGAAAGAAAAAATCTGGGTGAACTAATTTCATAATATCACTATCCTTTCATCAGTATCTAATACATCTGATGAATAATCACCAACTATAAGCTCCATTTTAGAAAACTGTTTTTCTGTTAATGTTAATATTTGAACTAAACCTTTTTTAGGCTTATTCTTTTTAATATTTTTTATAATCGCTTCTGAAACTGTTGTATTTAATGCAAGTTTACAATATATAGACTCTTGCATCATTAAAAATCCACTTTTAACTAAGTACTTTCTGAACCTCGTATATTCTCTTAAATCTTCTGAAAGAGTTACAGGTAAATCAAACATTACAATTATTCTCATATATCTATAACTCATTCCTATAAAACCTTATAAGTGAAACATCATTTTCATTTATTGCTTCAAATACACTTCTACAATAAATTTTTATTGCATTATTGATATAATTCTTCTTTCCATCAATAAATACTTCTTCATTTAATAAATTTACAAGGCTAATCTTTTCTTCCTGTTCAAACTTCTGTGGATTCATTTTATATACACATCTATCTACTAATATTCTAAATGGCTCCATTAAATCAGAACCTAAATTAAATTGATTAAACATATTGTCATGAAATAAACCAATTTGCGTTATATAACCATTAGCTGTAATTTCTCTATTAAAAGCTGATAGTAAAATACTATATCCATAATTTAAAGCTGAATTTATTGGATGTTCTAATGTTCTTGAAAAATCCATTCCAAATACAGCATTAAAATATACCTTTGCAGCATGACCTTCTCTATTAGTTATATCCCCTATATGAATATCCACTATATATTCTTCTAAAAGGTTTGCTTCACTCTTGTTTAACTCCTCTAGAAAAATCTTTTGATTTCTAATCTTTTCTGTTACAATCTCTGTCCATACAAAAGCTTTTAATTGACTAGACCACTCCATCTGCTTTTTTACCTTTAAACTTGTATCATGACTTCCATAATACCCAATTAATTCGGAAGATGGATTCCTCTTCTCATCACAAAATATTACTTTTATTTTTCTTTTAGTCAGTTCACATAGTAAATATGATGTAAGTGATACTGATGTTGATTCTATAAGTAGTAACGAAACTTCACTTAAATGAATTTTAGTAATTTCATTTTGTCTAACTATCATATAATCCATTTTATAATCCAACTTAGCACTATTAGAAATTACTACAACTCTCCAGCTCAAATCTTAAGCAGGTCTACTTCCTGCTTGAATAAACCAGTTATAGATTGATTAATAATTTTAACTGACTCATTATTTGTAATAATTTTATTAATTTGTATTTTACCAGCTGAAACTGCTCCATCTATGGATTTTAAATTTGCAGTAATAGGTTTACATCTCATTAAATTTAATATTTCATTTAATGTAATACATTGTTCTTCTAATGATAATTTCATAAATATCTTTCTTCCATCTTCTAGCTTTTTAACTTGGCTTCCAGGTCTATATTTATAAATTGTTTCCTTTTGTTTTTCTAAGAATAAATCATATATTTTTAGATTTTCTTCACAAGTAATTCCTTCAGCATCTGATATTTCAAGTAATCTCTTCTTATCTACTCTTTCAGTATTTCTATTAATATATTTTTCAATTTTTTTGAAGTATGTCTGCTCATTATCTGGTATGCATAATTGTACTGCACATTGTAAAATTAATTGTGCTCCAGTACTCCCCCTTAAATTCATTGGAAATTTATTCACTACAATAAGTGAATCCTTTTTTATCTTAGGTAGTAATACCTTTGGATTTTTCAAATTATAAGCTTCTGCTAAATACTCTTCATATTTATTTCTATCTAACTCTAGTTCTTTTACCTTATGCAAAGGAATTGCTTCTATTGATCTAATCTTTTCACCCTTTTTACCAATAGATTCTACTAACGAAAAATATGCTGGTGTTAAGCTCTTATACCCACCATACTTATTTACATCCATACCTTTCTTTATTGGAACTGTTGCATTTTGATCTGCTCCTACTATTTGTAAGTTAAATAATTGTCCTTTATTCGTAGTAGCATATCTTGTATATTGAATGTCATTTTTTCTAAATTGATTTTTAACACTCTCTATAGTTCCTTTATTTCCTTTTTTCCAAATAATTTTATCACCTTTAACTAAATCAAAGTTAAACATTTGATTTAAACTATAATTTGTTTTGTGCCTATTATTTTTTAACCACATTAGAGGATTGCTAGTAAACTTTTCATGATATACATTTCCAACAACTATATTTAAATATGCATCTTTCGCATGATGTAAATCATTTAAACTTCTTACCTTTACAGCATCTAAGGTTTTATGTCTAAAATCAGATACAGATTTCGCTTTTACATAAACTACTTCTGAGTCTTTATATAAACTTTTAAACAAGTTTGCTACAACCTTAGTTGATTGTCTTGTTTCTACTAATTGCCTATTTATGAATTTAGCTAATTCTTCATCAGTTAAAGGCGTTTTTCTCATTAACCTGTTGTATTTTTCTTCTGAAATGAAGCCTTTTCTTCTAAGTTCTTTCCAGAAGTTCTTCATTTTATTTTGAACATTAATTGATATTACATCATTATTTTTAGTTGCATTTATAGTTTTTTTAACCAAGACTAAATTATCTAAACTATCATCCTTTGTTAAAGATTGAGGATATATATGATCTCTATCATATATTGTTGTATCTGATAACTCTGAAAGTGCTATCGGATCCCCAGAATACATACAGCGCCCCATTTGAGTGTAGTATAAATAAAGTTTAATACTTCTAAAATCACTATCTGTTTTAGTTTCTAATTCAGCCTTCCAGTCTCGTTCTTCATCTTTACATTTAGAATATAGTTCCATTAATTGAGTTTTTCTTGATTCTGTTCGATTGGAATCTTGATGCTCTCTTGCAACTTCAATAAATATTTTTTTAGGCTCTTTCCCCATTATTTTTTTGATTTCTTCTGCAATCTGTATTACTTGCCAAACTGCTCTTTTTATCTTAGGAGAAATATATAAATCCTTAACTATTGAATCATAAGAAATTTCATTTATTTCTATCTTTACATTGTTATTTATTTTATCTATTTCACTCATAAAAGTATATCTTTGACTTAAAAGTTGCATTAAGTTTTCATTTGTTTTTCTTAAGGCTTGAATAATTGTAAAACACTCACCAGTTTGAGTATCAATGCCTTCTACTTTCATTAAAAATTCCCTTGAAAAAGCTCCCCAACCATCATATTTTAATTTAACAAGCTTCTTTAACTTATTATCATTAATTTTTGTTTTATCATAGTTCTTTCTAATAACTCTTTTAAGCATTGGAATATCTGCTCTATATAAACTTATATAAAGAATTAAATTCTCAACCATTTCTATATCTTCAAATGTATTTATTTCTCTTTCAAAAATATTTCCCATTTCAATATATGCTTTTAATGAACTCTTAAAATCTTTATCAAATCCTGTTAATTCATCTTTTTCAAACCTATATCCCTCTGCTTTTAAAAAGTCAGATACCATTTTTGCAGTCACTCTTTTATTATTCTTAAATATCTTTTCAAATAAATCGTACTTTAAATCAATTGGTAAATATTCGCCTTTAACTTTAATATTATTTATTTCATTCCATACCTCATATTCACTATAAATTAATGAATATTTAGGCAATACATCCTTACCAACTAAATAAGTACACTTATTAGTCATTCTTCTTATAAATAAATTTGCTGATTCATCTATATCAACTTTTTTATCAAAATTCCAAGGTGTTATTTTTCCCTCTTCTTTTCTAACCATCCAAGCATTTCTACCATGATAAGTATTTATTGGTCCTACATAGTAAGGAATTTTAAATTCTAGTAAACTTAATATTTTATCTGAAACCGATATACCATCATTATCTTTATCTGATAGAAAGGTTAAATATTTCTTTGCATGTTCAAGTATTTCTTTTAGCTCCATATAGTTTACTTGATATGGAATTACACCATTACTTTTTGTAACTTGAAGTGGCATAAAAGAATTACTTGCCAATCTTTCTTCTATCTTATATATATCATCATTTTCACCATTAACTTCTTTAATTTTCTTAATTATGCTACTTACATTTTTATAGAAGTCATCTTGAGAACACTTTTTAAGTGCTTTTTTCTTATTATTTTTCTCCATAAAACCTACATATGAACAATAGTTATACTTTTCATACTTTTTAAAAAATTTAACATATACATCTTTATCATATGCTTTTATAACTTTTTTTAATAATGCAAGATCCTCTTTATGCTCATCAAAAACCCTTACCTTAGCCGATGATAAAAAAATTTTTTTTTCATTATTATCACATTTTAAAATATCTGCTAATATAGCCCAATCATAAATGCTTTTTATAACATCTAATGTATTACATCTATCTTGCAAATCATCCTCTAAAATCATTCTTAGCTCATCATAGGATCCTTCTTCAAATGATATACTCGGCTTTTCAATATCATTTAATTTATCATCATTAAATACATCAACTAACTTTACTTTAGAACCAGAAATTAAACCTATAATTGCTTTTAATTGCTTATCTGATTTAGAACAATTTAATAAAGTTAATATTTTATTGTTTTTATCTTTTTTAGTTAAGCTTTTATTTTTTATAACTTCCTCTAATTCTTTCATATCATTACATAATAGCTCTATATTTAATTCTTCATTTAAACATTCCTTAAAGTTTTCAAATGCTGTATCAAATGAAGTTGCATTTTCTATTGAACCTGCAAAAAGAAAATGTCCTCTATTTTTTAGAATATGATGTATTGCTAAATAAACCAATCTTACATCAAACTCTCTATCCCCTTCTAATAAAGCTTTTCTTAAATGATATATGGTTTTAAACTCTTTATAAAATTGAGCATCTGTATATCCATTATCATTAAATAAAGAATACTTTTCATCAAAGTTCTTATCTTCTTTAAATAAAGCACTTTCATTCAATCTTTGGTAAAACCCCATATCAACTTTAGAAATTTCCTCAGCAAATAAATCCTGAAGTAATTCTAACCTCCATCTTCTACGTTTAACTCTTCTACTATTGCATCTAAACACTCTTCTATCCTCTGCTGTACTAGCTTCATCAAACAATCTACTACCCCACATAGACTTACCATTAAACTTTAGCACTTTATATTCATCATTTGTAACTGCATAACCAACAGATTCAGTACCAATATCTAAACCTAAAAAATAATCATCCTTTATAACCTTACCCATAAAAACACTTCCTTTTACAAAAAACTATTGACTTTCCATAAATTAACTATTATTATAAAAGTATCTCAATTGTTTAACACCATATGAGATTACACTACGAGTTCAAATAAAAATTTATTCAAATCGTCTTCGGACCTCCACTGTGTGGAACACAAACTTGCATACGCAAGTTTTTTTATTTACATAAAATGTAAATATGTAATTACATTATATATTTTCTTACATATTTTAACAACATTTATTTTAATTTTGCTCTTATTTTTTATAAATTAATCATTTTAATTACAGATTTATATCTTACTTCAAATTTATACTATTACTATAAATTTCTTAATAGCTCTAATAGGTTCTGCTCCATAAATATGTTTAACCAATATTTATTTCCTATAATTTTCATCATAAATTACAACTACAAAACAAAAGAGCCAAGCAATTTTCTTGCTCGACTCCTGTATTTGTCTGACTTTAGCCATATTCTCTTTTATTTATTTTTCCCTATTAATCAATCAACCTTAACTCTGCATCAAAGATGCGACCGTCAGACTTTCTTCGGAATGGTCAATCTTTAGTGGTCATAGTTAAAGTTTAATGGGAGACTGCACCTTTATTCAAGTTCTATATTTCTTATTTTATTATAAAACTCCTCTGAAACTTCAATTTCTTCTAAATTAATCTTATCTGGATTTGTTGTTAAAGGAAATTCCATTATCCAAATGTTTCCCTCAATTAATATTGGTTCTGTAATTGAACTACTTGGATCTTTCTCATTTACCTCTTCAAGCTCTTTAAATTTTGTAAGAACTAAAATTCTTCTGCAGTATTCTTCTGTTTCAGTAAATATATTAAAAAAACTATTATAATTTTCAAAGAAGCTAGTTGATGTTACAACTTTTAAATTCAATCCTAATTCCTTTGCAATATCACTTATCTTAATTAATTTTTCTTTCATCTTATTATCCTCTTTAAATTATTACATTATATATATTTATTTTTTTGAATTTAATTCTATATTCATAATTAAACTCATTATATTTTAGCTATTTAATTATATCATATTTGTTATTTCTATCTAACTTCGACTTTAAGAAACTATAGGATTAAATGAAAACAAAAAAGTAATTATAAATTGAAAAAGTAACTTCCGCTTTTCTATTTAAACAGAAATTAGATTAAATTATTTTGATTGTACTATTTTTAAACAGATTATTTAATCTTATATTTTACATTGCAAAAAGAGCCAAGCAATTATCTCACTTAGCTCTTGTATTTATTTCTCATTTTTAACTAATTTGGTAATTCCTTCTACAGTAGGCTGCTTCCAATCAACTTTCGCTTCGCTCAGTTTCTTGGGCATCCCTTGTAGGGGCAATAGTAACAGCTTACTTCATCCCTTCGGTCTTTGTAAGCTTAACAATTGCCTCCAAGTGAGGTGTATTTGGGAACATGTCTTTAACACAGCTTTCTACCATTTCGTATCCAGCTTCCATTAATACCTTTAAGTTATCTACTAAGGTTTTAGGATTACATGATACATAAATTATTTCCTTGGCATTAAATTTAATTACGTATTCTAATGCTTTTGGATGTACTCCACTTCTTGGTGGATCTAAAATTATTGTATCTGGTTTATCCTTAACTGATTTTATTATTTCTGCTACATCACCTGCTAGGAATTCACAGTTATTTAAATTGTTTAGCTTTGCATTTTCCTTTGCTGCTTCAACTGCTTCTTCTATAAGTTCTATACCAACGACTTTTTTTGCATTAGCTGCTGCTATTTGTCCTATAGTTCCTGTTCCACAATAAAGGTCAAATACTACCTTATCCTTTGATTCTCCTAAGTAATCTCTAACTATACTATATAGGCTTTCTGCTCCTTTAGTATTAGTTTGGAAGAAGGAAAAAGGAGATATTTTAAATTTTAATCCTAAAAGATTTTCTGTTATATAATCTTTTCCAAATAATAAATTAACCTTTTCTGGTACTACTGCATCTGAAAATGAATTATTTTCTGTATGTAAAATTGATACTAAATTACCTTTATAATTTTGATTTTTTAATATCTCTACATATTCAGATAAATCAAAGTCTATTTGAGTTGTAGTAACTAAGTTAACCATTAATTCACCAGTATTAATTGCTTTTCTAATAACTAGGTGTCTTAAATATCCTTCTCTCTTCATAACTCTATAATAAGGTAATCCTTTAGCTCTAAAATAATCTACAGTAACCTTAATTAGAGTTCTAAAATCCTCATCTACTATTAAGCATTTATCTACTGTAATAATACCAAAGGATTTCCCCTTCATGTGCATTCCAAGAGTTAATTCTCCACCCTTTTCGAAATCTCCAAAGGTAAATTCCATCTTATTTCTATATTCCCATTGTTCCTTACTTCCTACAATTCCTTTGTAGTTGTAAAGTGGTAAATTAGCTTCTTCAAATAAAGCTTTAAATTCTTCACTTAAAAGTTCTAATTGTTTTTCATAAGTTAAATTTTGTGATGTACACCCACCACAAATTCCAAAATGCTCACAAGATGGAGCTATTTCATAATCTGCTCTCTCATCCACTGAAGTAAGCTTTAATTCTGCAAAGGCCTCTCTTTTCTTTTTAACTCTCCCTGTTACTGTTTGCCCTGGGAAAGCACCTTTTACATATATTTTTTTACCTTCTAAAGTCCCAATTCCTGTTGATGGAAACTCACTTTTATCTATTTTAACCTGAATAGTACTTCCTTTTTTCATGTTAACTCCTAAGTAAAATTATTTTAACATTGTCTTTCTTCCAATAGTATCTTTTAATTTAGTTGATGCACAAATTGGTCCATATATTACATTTACTATTACGTACATAATTAAGAACATAGGCTCCCTTGACGCAATATAAAAGCCAAATAACTTTAATACCAAATCTGTAACTATTAATAATAGTAATGCTAGTGCAATACTAATAATTTGATCTATTACTCCTGCTAAAATTCTTTTAAAGAACCTTAATGCTTTACTATCCTTTTCTCTTTTTGTTTCCTCAATTACATCTTCTATTGATTTATTTTCTTCTATAGATTCTTTTATTACTTCTTCATTGTTTAATTCATTATTGTCCAAAGTAGCATCCTCCTAAATTAAATTAATTTTTAAAATTATATGTTTTGGAATCTATTTTATATAATAAAAAGTCACCCTTTATAGTTATAGTTTCAACTAATCCATTTAAATTAGTTTCTATAGTTCCATTAGCATCATTGTTTTTAACAATATCTATTATCTTTTCATTTATTTCAGAATAATCTCTATCAATATTATTTGTCATAGCTTCTGAAAAGTTTGCTATTGAAGTTTCCTTTAAATCAAATTTATCTTCCTCTTTGATTTGATCTAAGTCTAATTTAAATCCTATTTTCATATTTAGGCTTCCCTCTGCCATATCCGTACCATATGTTTTAAAACCATAATACATACTTTCCATTCTGTTTGGTTCTGGATTTAAATTATCAGAATAAACGTATTTTTCATTTACACTTTGGTCATTTTCATCTTTAATTTTTTCTTCTTTTGTATACTCTAACCCATAGAAGTTAGCTGCTTCCTCAATTCTAGATGTTATTTCATCATTTAATTGAGATACCTCTTCTATAGTATAATCATTTGCCCATACTCCTTCGCCTATAAAAGTTTTTTCGCTTTCATCACTCTTGCTACTTTCTTCTACTGTTCTTTCACTTTTTTCATTCTTGGAAGCTGGACTGCATGCTACTAAAGATACAATTGTTACTCCACTTAAAATTGCCATCAATATTTTTTTAATCATAATATCCTCCTTAGGATGCATCCCTTGTAAATCATCTTTTTTATTTTTTCCTAAATTCATCTTATTATAACACTAAAGCCCTTATATTAAAAGGGCTTGACACTTAACTGACATATTACAAAAAAATAAAGATATACCTGAATATAAAAATATAGTTACTTCCATATTTCCTTTTTCTAACTCCTTATTAAAATCAGCTAGTATATTTGCATCAAATACTTATTTTATCCTTTATTTTTTCAAAGGTTTTATCTCCTATACCATCAACATTTTTAATATCCTCTATAGATTTAAATCCACCATTTTTTTCTCTGTAATCTATTATACTTTGAGCCTTAACAGCACCTACTCCATTTATTTTTTGCAAATCACTTAAGGATGCAGAATTAATATTAATAATTCCATCATTAGAACTATTACCTGCATCATTCATAATAGCTCCATTATCAGCACTTTCATTATCAGGAATAACTATAAGTTGATTATCTCTTAATTTCTCTGCTCTATTTATTTTATTTATATTAGCTTTTTCTGTTAGGCCTCCAGCAATATCAATTAAATCTCTTATTATACTCCCCTCTTCAACTTCATATACATCTGGTCTCTTAACTTCCCCCTTAATTTCTACAAGTATCTTATTTTTATTAGGAATAACTACATTACTTCCACTAGACTTAATACTTTCTTCATCTACATTATTTTCTTTTCCTTCCTCTTCTACAAATATATTTTTCATATATTCATCTTTAAATACCTTTGATTTATTTTTCCCATATAAATAAAAAGATGTACTAATGCAAAATAAAGCTAAAATAACTAATATACAATTTCTTAAACTTAATATATTTTTTACCTTTTTATTCACTTTTTTCCTCCAATTAAATAATTATTCCTTATAATTATTAACTAATTCTTAAAAATTTATCTCTTTACCATTAATTATTTATAAATTATAGAAAGATTTTAATTTTTTTGATAAAATATTTTTGTCTATATGAAATAGTTATTGTGGGAGATTTATTATGAAAAATTTATTAAAAAAATTTCTTCTATCTACTTTATTTATAAGTAGTATCTTTGCTAGCCTTAATTTAGTTAAAGCTAGTGCTACTGAACTGCCTCCAGTTTATTCAGAAGGTGCAGTTCTAATGGATGGAAAAACGGGGAAAATACTTTATGCAAAAAATGAACATAATCAATACGAACCTGCATCAACAACAAAAGTAATGACAGCATTAGTTGTTCTTGATAAGGTTAAACTAACAGATAAGGTTACTATAGGGGAAAAACCACCTTTAGTGGATGGCTCTGCAATAGGTATTCAAAAAGGGGAAGTATACACTGTTGAAGAGCTTATGCTTGGGCTTTTACTAGAATCAGGAAATGATTGTGCAGAAGCATTAGCTGAATATGTTGCTGGTTCTAATGAAGAATTTGCTACGCTAATGAATGCTAAAGCAAAAGAACTTGGAGCTTTAAATACAAACTTTAAAAATCCTAGTGGTCTTCATGAAGATGGACATGTAACAACTGCTTATGATCTAGCACTTATAATGAAAGCTGCTTCCCATAACGATGAATTTGTAAGAATTGCTAAAACAGAATATTATAAATATGTAAATCAGCCTTTTTCTGATGGAAGTGAAAAATGGGCAACAAATAGAAATCAACTATTTAATGAGTATAGTCCTTATTTTTATGCTAATGCATACTGTGGAAAAAATGGATATACACCTGAGGCTAATCATGCCTATACTGCTGCTGCAGTAAAAGGAGACCAAATGATGATAGGAGCCTTTATAAATGCTACAGATAAAGATAACTTTTATACTAATATAGGCCCATTATTTGATTATGGTTTTGATAATTTTGAAACAGTAAAGTTAATTAGTGAAAATCAAATATTAGATAACTACAAAATTAATGATGCTATAACTCTTCCTTTATTAGCTAAAAGTGACTTTTATTATACTAAATCTAAATCTGAAGAAGTACCTGAATATACAATTGAATATGATAAAAGTGATATAAGCAAAAAAGATATTAATATAAATGATACATTATTTAAAGCTAAAATTATTATTGATGGAGAAACTATTTCTACAATGGATTTAATAAGTGGAGCAAATAGAGAATATAACAGCGAAATCATGTTAAAAGAAACTTTTTCAGACTTTGCTAAGAAGCCAAGCAATATAATTTATACATTAATAATAGTATTTATTGCTCTTTTATTATTAAGAGCTATACTATTATCTATTAAAAGAAAAAGGATAAGAAGAAAACGTCCTAGATTTAGTAGATAAAAGATGAGATAGATATTATACTCTTTGCTCCGTCGCATTCGCTCCAAGTCGCCAGAATATAATATCTATCTCATCATATACTTAAGGAAAGGAATTTATAAAAAATTATTAGTAGGGTAATATTTTTATAAATTCCTAGTATATTAAATAAAGAGCTGGAACTCCAGCTCCTTTTTTTGTTATTTAATTTTATTAATTAAAGCTTCAATATCCTTAGGTAAGCTTGCTCTTAAGGTTAGAGGTTTCTTTGTCCTTGGAGATTTAAAATCTAATCCATAGGCATGAAGTGCTTGCCTTGTTATAATTTTATTATCTTCTTCATTTCCATATAAGGTATCTCCCCAAATAGGATGACCTAATGAACTTAAATGAACTCTAATTTGATGTGTTCTTCCTGTTTCTAGTAAACATTCCACTAAATCAGAGTCTTTAAATCTTTCTATAACCTTATAATGGGTTATACTTCTTTGTCCTCTATCATCAATAACTCTTCTTATAGTTCCTTCTTCTTCTGGTCTATAAATAGGTAAGTCTATAGTTCCTTCCATCTTTTCCATATGCCCATGTACTACAGCTAAATATCTTTTTTCAACATTATTTAAGCTCATTTCCTTAGATAATTCCATATGTGCATATTGATTTTTAGCGATTATTATTAATCCTGAAGTATCCATATCTAGCCTACTTACTAATCTAACTATGCATTTTTGATTACTTTCTTTAAAATAATACATTAAAGCATTTGCCAAGGTACCACTTTGATGTCTTTTTGTTGGATGTACTACCATATTAGGTTCCTTATTTACTACTATTATATCTTCATCTTCATAAATGATATCTATAGGAATATTTTCTGGATCTATGTTTTGTGTTTCATCCTTCATTAAATTAATTAATATATTATCATTACCCTTTAATATATAATTCATTTTAACAGCTTTATTATTAGCAAATATTCTCTTGTCTATTGAAGCTCCCCTAATTAATCTTGAAGAAAGTCCAAGTTCTTCTTTTAAATATTCTCTTATTTTTCTTCCTTGGTACTCTTTAGGAACTACTTTTTTAATAGTACTCATTTTTCCTCCTAGTTGAATAAATTGTAATCTTCTCCTAAAAGTATTACTGCATCATATTCCTTGTATTCAGAGTTACTTATCTTCTCAGACTTATCTATATCTATATCACTCTTTAAAAGTTCTTTTAATTCTTTATTGTCTGTTTGTATTATACTTTTAGAAACTGAGGTAGTATTCCCTACTTCAATATTTGTATAACCTAATGATTGAAGCTGATCTCTAGCAGTAGAAGCTAAACCATTTATTTTAGTTCCATTTAAAACTAAAATATTTAATTCTTCTCTTTTTATAGATGTTATACTATCTGCTTCTGATGGATTTTCAGCATTTAATGAATTTATTAACTCCATATTATCTTCTTTATAAGATACTAAAAATTCTTGACCATAGATGTTTTCTGGCACACCTTGAAGTGTTGTCATAACTATGTCAGATGAATTTAATCTTAATACCTTTAGTCCTAATGAAATTAATTTATTTGCTGGAATATTAGTATCAACATTATCACTAATAGCTTTTAGTATATTTGGAGCCTTTAATACTATGCTAGGACTTAGTGCCTTATCTAATAACTTGCTCATAAGTAATTGTTGATTTTTAATTCTATCTAAATCACCATTTGCAAATCCTGACCCATCATTATTTTGTCTCCATCTAAAAAATTCTTCAGCTTTTTTCCCATCTAAATGAACTGTTTCTCCAGCAATAAAGTTTATATGAAGATCTTGTTCTTCATCATCATAAAACATATCTTGTTCTATTGTCATATCTACTCCACCAATGGCATCAACAACACTTCTAAATGCATTATAATCAACTTCTACAATATAATTAATATTTATATCTAATAATGATTCAACATGAGTAGTTATTTCTTCTTCTCCACCTAAAGCATATGCTGAATTAATTTTCCAATATCTTTGATATTCTCCTGTATCTAAATATGCATCTACTTCAATCATAGTATCTCTTGGTATAGAAACTAAATGAACCTTCTTAGTATTAGGATTATAGTTAAATACCATTATGGTATCACTTCTTCTTATAGATTTATTAGCTTGATTATCAGTATCTCCTACATCCATACCTAAAATTAAGATATTAATTGAGTCATTTGAAGATGCTGGTGGTATTCCATTTCCTAATTTATTAGTTTTTAAGCCTGAAATAAAAGAATATGCATATATTGCTCCAGCAAATATTAAAAGAAATATAAGCGTAATTATAGAAAATAATATTCTCTTTCTTCTTCTTTTTCTCCTCTTAGCTTCAATTGCTTTTCTTCTTTTTATTCTTTCTTCTCTAGTAAGTGGTCTTCTTTCTCTATTTCCAACATCTTCCCTACTATTACCCATCTTTAATTCCCCTTTAAATAATTACTTATGCAGCAATAAATAATTTCTTGCCTTAATACTATTTATATCAATAGCAACACCCTTATTTAACAAGTACTTTATAGTATGATTTAAACCTTGAAGAACACCATTATCTAAATCCTTAAAGGTTTCTCTTCTTAGATTATCCACACCTGGAAAATTTCTATTTGGTTCTATCATATCTGCCATATAGATTACTTTATCTAATTTACTCATATTTTCTTTACCAGTAGTATGCCATCTCATAGCACTTAAAATCTCTTCATCTTCGATTCCAAAAATTTCTTTAGCCACTATAGGACCAACCATACTATGCCAAAGTTCTTGATTATTTTCTTCATCATAAGATAGCTCTATATTATTTTTATCTAAAATATCTTTTAATTCATAAATTGTCATATTTTTAGCTATATCATGTGCTAAAGCAGCAATTTCTGCTTTTTTTTCATCTACCTTATTAATTTTTGCAAGTCTTATGGCTGTGTCAACTACTCCTAATACGTGAATATATCTATTCTCAATTAAGTTATTTTTAAGGTAGACTTTCATTTCATCTGTACTAATCATAATTCTCTCCTTAAATATCACTTTTATTAGAGCTTAATATTGTTACAATAATTATATATATTATTCTCTTTAATAAAATTTAAAACCTCTTTAGAAAGGAAAAAGTCAACTCTTTTACCTTCCTCTATTCTTTTTCTAATCATAGAGGATGAAATTTCTAAGTCTATTATATCTAAAAATTTTATACTTGTGTTAAACTTCATTTCAATTTTATCTTTTTGAATTATTAAGTTTTTCTTACTGTAACCAGGTCTATTAAATACTACTAACCTTGAAAGTTTAAATATTTCTTCTGGCTTCTTCCACTTTTCAATATCCATAAGACAATCAGCACCTGTAATAAAATATAATTCATTATCCTCTGATTTAAACTTTTCTAAGGTTTCATAAGTATAACTATATCCTGTTTTATGAATTTCGTAGTCGCTTATTTCAAAATCCTCATAACTTTTAATAGCTTCACAAACCATATTATACCTTAAGGAAGCCTCTAATACCTCTTTATCTTTTTTATGAGGTGGGCTTCCTGCTGGCATAAATATTATTTTATCTAAGTTTAATTGGCTCTTAGCCTCATATGCTATATACAAATGTGCTAAGTGAATAGGATTAAAGGTTCCTCCTAATATACCAATTTTACTCATATTATTACCTAGGTAATTCTATCTTTGGTTTTTTTGAGGATTTTTTATATAAAACTATTTTACTACCAATTGCTTGAATACCTTCGCAATTAATTTTTTCACATATTTCGTCTGATGCTTCTCTAGCAGCTAAACCACTGTTTTCTAGCACCTTTATTTTAATTAATTCTCTTGCTTCTAAAGCTTCTTCTAATTGATTTAAAAAAGTTTCCTCTATTCCATTCTTTCCTATTTGAAATATAGGATCCATATTATTTGCAAGACCTCTTAAATAAGCTCTTTGTTTCCCTGTTATCATCTTATTCCTCCTAAATTATAATACATATTCAAATTCAAAATCATTAAGTCTTACCATGTCACCATCTTCAATGCCCATTTCTCTAAGGGTATCAAATACGCCCTTATTTCTTAATACCTTATGGAAGTATCTTAATGAGTCAGCATCATGTATATTAACTGAGTTTAATAATCTATCTACAAAGGATCCATAAACTACATATACCTTATTTCCTTCTTCTCCATCTTCAACAGAAACATCGTATGTAAATCTCTTTTCTTCTTGAACATATCTTTCTTCTTCACTAATTTCTAATTCTGTTATTGGAATTTCTGTAAGCATTCTTCCTGCTTCCTTGATAATTTCATCCACTCCTGATTTAGTAGCAGCTGACATCTTATATACCTTGTCAAAGCCTAATTCATTTACTTTTTTCTTAAAGTCTTCATAAACTTCTTCATCATAAAGCATATCTGCCTTATTAGCTACAACTATTTGTGGTCTATCCCAAAGCTTAACTGAATATTTCTTAAGTTCTTCATTTATCTTAACAAAATCTTCAAATGGATCTCTTCCTTCAATTCCTGATATATCAACTACATGTATTAATAATCTAGTTCTTTCTATATGTCTTAAGAAATCTAGACCTAAACCAACACCTTCAGCAGCGCCTTCAATTATTCCTGGAATATCTGCCATAACAAAGGCATTCATTCCTTCTGATTTAACAACTCCTAAATTTGGTTTTAGTGTAGTAAAGTGATAGTTTGCTATCTTTGGTTTAGCAGCTGTAACTGTTGATAGGAATGTTGATTTACCTACATTTGGGAACCCAACTAATCCTACGTCTGCTAATAATTTAAGTTCTAATGTAATCCATCTTTCTTCCCCAGGCATACCAGGTTCAGCAAAGTGTGGTGCTTGCCTAGTAGGTGTACAGAACTTACAGTTTCCTTTTCCACCCTTTCCACCCTTTGCAAGGACAAAAACATCATCTTTGTGAGAAAGGTCTGCTATAATCTTATTAGATTCAAAATCTCTAATAATTGTTCCCATAGGAACTTTAACGTGAAGATCATCTCCATCTTTTCCATAACATTTAGAGCCTTCGCCTTTTCCACCAGCTTCAGCAACGAATTTCTTTTTATATTTAAAGTCTAAAAGTGTAGTTAATCCTGGATCAACCTCAAAAATTACACTTCCTCCTTTTCCACCATCTCCTCCATCAGGACCACCTAGTGGAATGTATTTTTCTCTTCTAAAGGATACACATCCGTTTCCTCCGTCTCCAGACTTAACAAATATTTTCGCCTTATCTATAAACATAAAATCACCTATCTTTCATAAAATATTCTTACCTTATTCTTATTATTTCAATCTTCTTAAGGTTTATTATAACATAAGTATAAATAACAAAATTATTACTTATATTATTAGAAACTAAATTCAACTATATAATTTAGTTATAACAGTTGTCAAACTAACTCCTATATTATACATATAGGGCATAAAATCTATAATTATCGATATGCATTTAAACAAATTTTTAAAATATCTTTATTTTAGAAACTCCCTTTGGAGTTTCAACCTTAATTCTACATTTTACATTATTCATTTTACATTGGGCACAAGCCCATAAATAAATGGACAATTGACAGTGTACAATGGGCAAGCTTATTCATTGTCAATTGCCCACTCTTGCTGTTTTACAAAATAAAGCACCCTAAACTAGGGTGCTTTATGAAAATAATATTATTCTGCTATTTCTTCAAGATTTACTGGATAAATGCTAACTTTTTTCTTATCTCTACCCATTCTTTCAAATCTAACGATTCCGTCTTCTTTAGCAAATAGAGTGTCATCTCCACCTTTACCAACATTAGTTCCTGGGTGAATCTTTGTTCCTCTTTGTCTAACTAAAATGTTACCAGCTAAAACGAATTCTCCGTCAGCAGATTTAACGCCTAATCTCTTAGATTCTGAATCTCTACCATTCTTTGAGCTACCTACCCCTTTTTTGTGGGCAAATAATTGAAGGTTCATCATTAACATACTATTACACCTCCTCTTTAAATAATCTTATATATTCGCTATACTTATTATTTCCAAATTGTAATTTAAGAGATTCCATCAAGCTTTCTATACTTTTTTCAAAAGTTAAAAGTAATACTTGAGTCTTCTCTATTTCTTGATTTTTAAGATTTGATAAATTTATATGTAAAAATCCATCATTGATACTATACTTAACCTTAAGCTTTAATACCTCTTCAATGCCTATTATAACACTTTGAGATAATACAGAAACTGAATTGCAAATTAAATCATAAGCATCTCCACTTTTCTCTATTTCAGCCTTAGATAAAGCATGACCTTCTATCTTAAATCCAAGTCTTAAATTTTCTTTTTCATAAATTTTAATCTTAATCATGATAATTAAGCTTCGATTTTTTCGATTACTAACTTAGTGTATGGTTGTCTGTGACCAGTCTTCTTTCTGTAGTCCTTCTTTGGCTTATACTTGAAAACTGTGATCTTCTTAGCTTTACCTTGAGATAAAACCTTAGCTACAACCTTAGCACCTTCTACAACTGGTGTACCAACTTTTAAAGCATCGCCATTTGAAACTGCTAATACTTCTGTTAATTCAACTGTTGAGTCAACTTCAGCGTTAAGTTTTTCAACGAATATTACGTCTCCTTCTTGAACTCTGTATTGTTTTCCTCCTGTAGATAATACTGCGTACATTAAAAACACCTCCTCTTATTACGGTTTCGCCAACCGAGGTACAAAGCTCTAAACTTTGTTTATATAAAAACCTCTTATGCGCGGTTTAACAAATGCTATTTTACCACACTATTATGTAGATTGTAAAGCAATTTATTCATATTTTTCATAAGCTTTTACAAGATAATTTTTTACATTTTCTTTTTGACTATTAAATATTAAAGGTTCTATTTTATAACCCTCAATTCCATCTACAAAATTCAAGTAAATTTCATTATCTAAGGAACTTATATTTGATAAAAATGAAAATTCATCTCCTCTAACTATATCCTCATAATTTTTATCTAACTCTATATAAAAGGAATTTATTGAATTTTCTTCTTCTGCTTTAATAACTTCATTCTTAATTAGTTTTTCTATATATGATAGTTTTAAAACAAAACCTTCCTTATGGCATCTTTTGCAGCCTTCTTCTAAATATTCATATATAGATTTTCCTCTTCTCTTTCTAGCAATTTGAACTAAATCTAGTTCTGTAAATGGAAATACTTTAACATTTCCTTTATCTGCTTTTAAAGACTTTTTTAAAGCTTCCATAACTAAAGCCTTTTGTGAATAATCTCTCATATCTATAAAGTCTATAACTATTATACCAGCTAAATTTCTAAGTCTAATTTGCCTTCCAATTTCATATGCAGCTTCTAAATTAGTTTCTAGTATAGTTTTATCAAAACTTCTTCCCTTAATGTTTTTAGAAGAATTTACATCTATAACATACATGGCTTCTGTTTTATCAATAACTATATTTCCACCACAATTTAGAGCCACCTTCTTGTGTCTAAGCTTTAATATTTCTTTTTCTATTCCATAATACTCAAATAAACTTATACTATTATTATATTTTTCAATACTTATATCTTCATTAGATTTTATATTTAAATATATTTCTTTTAAATCTTCATCATCATTTGAAATTATCTTACATTTAGCTCCTAGGTTATCTACAATTACTTTATTTAAAATAATGTTCTCTCCATATACCTTACCTAAGCTCAGACTATATCTTAATTTATTTATAAGAATATCAAACTCTTGTAGTAGTTTTATTCTCTCTTCTAATAACTCTTCACTTGAAGCAGTTACTGATTCAGTTCTCATAGTTATGCCATAACCATCTATTTCATTAATAATTTTATAAATTCTATTTTTCTCTTCTTGACTATTAATTCTCTTTGAAAAGCTAATTCCACTTCCCCCTAGGGTTAATACCATAAACCTACCTGGAATACTTATATTTTTACTTACTTTAGCTCCCTTATTATTTAAAGGTTCTTTTATTACTTCTACTAAAATTTCATCACCTTTTTTTATTCCCGAATCCTTAAGCTCATTACTATAATACATATAAGCTTCTTTTTCTAGACCAATATCTACAAAAATGGAATTTATAGCAGGAACTATATTTTTTACTCTTCCTTTATAGATCTCTCCCATTTTAGGTTCTTTAGAAATTTCTTCAAAGAAGCAATCTACAAGTTTTCCATTATCTTTTATGGCAATTCTTAAAAGCAATTCATCTCTTTCAATGAAAATTTCCCTCATAAAATACACTTCCCTAAATAAATTTATATATTGGCATGTATTTATTATTAGTTAATACATACATTTCTTCTCTCTTTATATCTACAAATGCATCTTCTTCTATTTCAGGAATATTATTTTTTATATAGCTTGCTACTAAATCTGGAGATAAGTGTTCTCTACTACCAGAAGAAACTACTATATTGATAATTAACTCATCATTATTTATCCAATATTTCATTTCTTTAATCATAGTTTTTAGGTTTACTTCTTTTTCACCTTTTTTACTTTTCTTTATAGTAGTCCATTGACTTTCTTTTTCTAAAGCTTTCATTTTCTCTTCTACTATATTTGTATCTTTACATATCATCTTTATAGTAAATCTAGCAGCATCTACTAAAGCCATAGTTTGAGGGACCTTCTTTTGTCCTTCAACATTGACTACCTTCTTAGCATTTAAGAACTTAATTCCTGATGCAGTTTTTTCATTTAATCTATTAATTATCTCATCTTCACTTAATTCTTCAACTAATACTATATCCATATATTCAGCATCTGAATATACTCCAACAGATAAAGGCTGTGCTATTGACATTGCCATATGAGGATTAAATCCCTTTGAATATTCCATTGGAAGATCTGCTCTTCTTATTACCCTTTGAATTGTTCTCATTAAATCCAAATGAGATATAAATTTAATACTAGATTCTTTAGTAAACTTAATTACATAACGCACCTTCAAAACACTTCCCTTCTTTAAAGTTTACATTTACTCCACAACCTGTACAACCCTTTCTACAGTTTTGTGTAAGTTCTGCTTTCTTTGCTTTTTCATTTTCAACTTCTAAATATCTTCTATTAACTCCAATATCTATAAAGTCCCAAGGAAGTATTTCATCGTAATTTCTATCTCTATACACATAGAAATCTTCATCTATATTACATTCTTTCATAGCTTCCATCCATAGGTTATAATCAAAGTACTCTGACCATCCATCAAATTTTGCACCTTTTTCAAAGGCTTTAATTAAAAGATCACAGGTTCTTCTATCTCCTCTTGCAAATACAGCTTCCATAAAGGATGTCTTTTGTTCATGGTAGCTATAATGTATAGCTCTAGTTTTTATAGCACCTTTAACTGCATCTATCTTCTTCCATACTTCTTCTGGTCTAGCCATTGGAGCCCATTGGAATGGTGTAAATGGCTTTGGTACAAGTATTGATGTACTTACGTTAATCTTTAATCCTTTTGCTCTCTTATCTTTGTGGATATCATAATAAACAGCAGCCATTTTTTCTGCAAGTTCTCCAATTCCTGCTGCATCTTCTAATTCTTCATAAGGAAGACCTAAAATAAAGTATAACTTAATAGTACTCCATCCTGATTCAAAGGCATTTTTAGTTGCTTCTAATATTCTTTCTTCAGTTAATCCTTTATTTATTATGTCTCTCATTCTTTGAGAGCCAGCTTCTGGAGCAAAAGTTAATCCTGTTTTTCTAACCTTTTGAATCTCTTTTATTAAATCAACTGAAAAGGCATCCACTCTAATAGATGGAAGGGCAACCCCAACATTTTTATCTCCATGCTCTAAAATTAAACTGCTTACAAGATTTTGTATATCTGAATAATCACAAATACTTAGAGAAGCTAATGAAACTTCTTGATACCCAGTAGCTTCAATCATCTTTTTAGCTTGATCTAATAAAGTATTAGTAGTTTTCTCTCTAACTGGTCTATAAATCATCCCTGCTTGACAGAATCTACATCCATTAGTACATCCTCTTGAAGTTTCTAAAACTACTCTATCATGTACTATTTCAGAATAAGGAACTATCATATCTATAGGGAAATCTACTTTATCAAAATTATTAACTATTCTTTTCTTTATCTTAGCTGGAACATCTTCATATTTTGGTTTAAATTCCTTTATAGTTCCATCTTCATTATAAGTAACATCATATAATGAAGGAACATATACTCCTTGAATTTTAGATATTTCTCTTAAAAACTCTTTTTTCTTTCCCTTGCCTTTGTACTTTTTATATACATCTAGGACATCATTCATTATTTCTTCACCTTCACCTATTTCGAAGAAATCAACTATGTCGTATAGGGGCTCTGGATTATATGCACAAGGACCACCAGCCATAATTATTGGCTCCTCTTCTCCTCTTTCTGAAGCTCTATAAGTAATTCCTGCCATATCAAGCATATTTAATATATTTGTATAACTCATCTCATATTGAAGTGTAAACCCTAATATATCAAATGCTGTAAGTGGATCCTTAGTTTCTAAGGTCATTAATGGAATCTCATTTTTCCTAAGCTCCGCTTCCATATCTGGCCATGGTGCAAAAACTCTTTCACAATATGTATCTTTTCTTTGATTTATTGTATGATAAAGTATTCTTGTTCCTAAATGAGACATTCCTACTTCATATACATCTGGGAAACAAAAAGCAAATCTTATATCAACATCTTTTGGATTTTTTACTACTTGATTTAACTCTCCACCAACATATCTTGATGGTTTCTCAACCTTATATAGAATATGGTCAGTAATTTTTTTCATAATACTTCCTCCTAGAACGAGAATTTAAAGAAGCCACGCTTTTTGAATGTAAAATGTAGAATGTAAAATGTAGAATTATTGAAATAATTCAGCAAGCTGAATTATGAAATTTTTGAAACTCCTTATGGAGTTTCATCCTTAATTCTACATTTATTATAGAAACTCCCTTAGGAGTTTCATCATCAATTTTACATTTTTCATTTTACATTCTTCATTGAGCGACAGCGCCAATATATCTTTTCTATTCTAGCATATCTACTAATAAAGGTAAAGGAGCTGTCACAACAGCTCCAAGTTAAGAATTTAGAGTGTCCAATGTAGAATTATCGAAGTAATTTTCTTTAAATTACCAGAATAAATTTCTATAAGAAACTCTCCCAAAAATTTTAACATCAATTTTGCATTTTTCATTCTTCATTCTTCATTCTCTTAATATATTCTTCCACAGTCATATTTCCATAGCTTTTTAAAGCTTCTATTAATTCGTCCTCATGTAATATATAAATAAGTTTCATATCATCATTTAAAATATAAAAGGTATTAAACTTATTTCTATCTACCAATGCTAATACATTAACAAGTCCTTGCTTGTAATAAACAGATATACTTTTATTTTCAATATAATTATCTTTTAAAAGCTTTTTTCTTTTTTTAACTATATTACCCATTGTTATATACATTGAAGTATGTTGTTCCATTCTAGTAATATAAACTATAATTATAGCGCCTATAATTATACTAAAATTTAAACTATGTAGAAAAATATAAATACTAATTCCTGAAATAATAAATAAGCCTGCTATAATATAACTAATTATACTTATTATACGTTGAGCTCTTTTAAATAAAATTCTCTTTGATAAAACAATTTCCAAAATCCTAGATCCATCCAATGGATAAGCAGGTAACAGATTGAAAAATGCTAACCCTATGTTTAAACTAATGCCAGTGTCTATAAAAATATTTTTATACTTAAAGCTAATTAAATAAAGTGCAAATGCAGAAATTATATTAAATAAAGCTCCTGCAATATATACTGCTATCTTCTCTTTGTCCTTTAGTGTGTTAATTTCTGAAAGCTCTGCATTTAATCCAAATATATGGAATCCTATATTATAAAATTTACATCCATATTTAAAGGCTATTAATATATGCGCTATCTCATGTAAAAACACCCATATAAATGCAAATATAAACATTTTGTTATAGCTACATACAATTGATATTAGAAGTATTTCTGCTAATATCTTCTTTCTTTCTCTATTCATTTATATCTCCCTAATAATTGCTACAAATCTATAAAACCACCTTCTATTTCTAATGCTTTATTGTTATAAATTTAATCCCTTATTCATATCATCTAAATTTATATTAGTTATTTGATTTATAACTTCTTTATACTTTTCTTCTATATTATTTTTAATACCACTATAATCAAACCCCAGCTTTTCTACTCCAGATAATAATCCCTTGTAATTAAATTCACTATTTATAGATGTTTTACATATTTTATAAAGCTCCTTTGCTTCCTTATTAGGAAGTACTTTTAAAGTAAAAACTACTAAAAACAACATAAAAGTTATTATGAGCCTAATTATAAATCCATCTATATATTTATATTTCTTTTTGCTAGAGTTAATTTGATAAGTCCCTTTTCCATAAGTATAATTTCTTACATTTGACGTATTTGGATATATATATTCTTTAGTCATAAGTCCCTTATCACCCTTATTTTCGTTTCCACTAACTTTTTTCCTAACTTTATCGTAATACTCTTTATAAGCCTCGTTATAATTGTTAACCATACACCTCTCTCCCTACTCTTAATAGTGTATTTATATTTAATTACTAAGACTTTTATTCCATAAAAAACAAGGAAATAAATGGTATATTACTTACGACCTCGTAAATTCCAAGTAACTAGAACATAATATTTGTATTTTCATAAATGATAGCCCAAATAATGTATAATAGATATATATTATTCCGTAGTTATATTATTAATTATAAAAGGAGGTTAATACCTTGGATATTACATTTAAAACATCAAAGGGAAGATTTAATTATCGCGTATGTGCAATTATAATCCATGAAAATAAGTTATTAGCAATGAAAGATGAACATTCTCCTTATTTCTATCTACCAGGTGGTAGAGTTAAGCTTCATGAAACAGCCGAACAAGCTATGCTAAGAGAACTAAAAGAAGAATTAAAAATTGATTCTGATATAGTTAGGCCTTTATGGTTTAATCAGAATTTTTTCACAGAAGATGTTAACAAAGAGCAATATCATGAATTATGTTTATATTTCTTAATAGATATTAAAAGAAGTAATCTATTAGATAATGGAAATAAATTTTCTTTAGTTGAAGGTGATAAATGTAATACTTTTGAATGGTTAACATTTAATCAATTGCAAACAGAATACATATACCCATTATTTATAAAAGATAAAATCTTTAATCTACCAAAGGAGCTAACATTAATTACAGAAATAAAGTAGGTTTAAATTAGCAAAGTTCTAGTTTTGTGATACAAAAAAATAATAACTAGAAAGTTATATTGATTAAATTTTTATGTTTATTTCTTATAAAAAAAAAGAAAAATCTGCAGTTTTAAAACAGCAGATTTTTTTAATATCTCTATTTTAATTTAGTAATTTGGTACAAATTACATCATTAATTATACATTCTTCATTTTACATTATACATTTCTTAGAAGTATATCTTTTTCCTTCTCATACCTACATTTAATATTAATCCTATGGACATAACTGTAGTAAGTAATGAAGTTCCTCCATAGCTAATAAGAGGTAATGTTATACCTGTTATCGGCATAAGTCCTATTGTCATTCCTATATTTTGGAGCAATGCAAATAAAAAGTAAGCTATTAATCCTACACAAATAATTGATCCAAACTGATCCTTTGCTGTTCGTGCAATTGCTATCATCCTTGAAATTAATATACCATATAGAAGTAATAAGAAGCAGGCTCCAATAAATCCCCATTGTTCAGCTATACTTGCAAAAATAAAGTCTGTTTGTACTTCTGGTACATATTGAGCTGCATACCCTACTGAATTTTCCTTAGTTATTACATTGCCTTGTAATCCAAAGACTCCACCATTTCCTATACTAATAAGGGATTGTCTCAATTGATACCCCGATTCTGAAGAATCAGATTCTGGGTTCATAAAGGAAGTTATTCTAGTTTTTTGGTAATCTTGTATTAATCCTGAATTCCATACTATAACTATTCCAACAACTAATGCTAATAATCCCCCTCCAATTATCTTCATATCTAATCCAGCAATAAAAAATATTCCAATAACCATAAAGAATAAAACCATTGTCATTCCCATATCAGGTTGAATAACTATAAAAAAGGCTGGAACTACTGCATAAAAAGCCATAATGAGGAAATTTCTTAATTCATTTATAGTTCCATTCATATCTTCTAAAGTTTTACCTAACATCATTATTGTAGCTAGCTTAGCTAACTCTGCTGGCTGAAAGGATAATGGACCTAGTCTTATCCATCCTCTTGCTCCATTTATATCTGTACCTATAAACATTGTTAATATAAGTAAAAGTATTGATCCCCAATAAAACAAAGGAGTATAAGATTTTAATAACGTATAATCAATAGCCACAACGAAATACAATGCAACTAAGCAAACTACAAACCAAATTGACTGTCTCTTCAAAAATAATGTTCCATATTCTGCTGCACTTGCTAAATATATATTTATTATTCCAAATATCATTAAAGCTATCATGGAAAATAGCATTAGCTTATCTATTTCTTTAAGCTTTTTAAAATCTATTTTAAAATGCGATAATGGTATCATTTTTTTTGCATTACACCTCCATTTTTTTAACCTAGATTTTATTATATCCAAAAAAATTTTATTTCTCTATAATATATCTACAAATAAATAAAATTTAAGAATTTATTAATTAATTATCTGTTAATAATATTAAAAAATAGTAAAAGGTCTATTTCTAACTCTACGTATAAAATAGAATTAGCATAATCATAGACCTTTTAGCAATGCGTAATGCATTATATTTCTAGTTTTTAATATTCTTAATAGGTATATTAGCAACTAATGCTGGGCTATTACCCTCTAAATTTTCACTTTTGCTTACAGCTATTTCAACATCATCAACATCTATTTCTATATATTTAGATAATACTTCTAATATTTCTAATCTTATTTTATCAAGAGTTTCATGAGGTAAATCACCTCTATCATGTATTAATATTAATTTTAATCTATCCTTTGCTACTTCCTTAGGTGTTGGCTTATTTGAAAACTTCTTAAAAAAATCCACCTCTCAACTCCCCCTTTTAACGCTTAAATAATTTTTTTAATGATGCAAAAAATCCGTCTCCCCCAGTTTTTAAATCAAGTAACGGTACTTCTTCTCCCATTATTCTTCTTGCTATATTTCTAAATGCTTGTCCAGAAATTGACTTGTCATCTAAAACTATAGGCTCCCCTTTATTTGTTGAAATAGTAATGTTTTTATCATCAGGAACTACTCCTAATAATTCTATTGATAAAGTTTCAATTATGTCAGGAACATCAAGCATATCCCCTCTTTGTGTCATTTCATAATTTAATCTATTAATTATTACTGCATGATCCTCTAATCCCTTAGCATCTAACTTTCCAATAACTCTATCAGCATCTCTAACTGAAGTTATTTCAGGATTAACTACTACAACTGCTCTATCAGCACCTACTACTGAATTTTCAAAGCCTTGTTCAATACCTGCAGGACAATCTATTAAAATGTAATCAAAATCCTCTTTCAATTCATTTATTATTTTTAACATATCTTGAGGTCTTATATCATCCTTGTCTTTAGTTTGAGCAGTTGGTAATAAACAAAGATTTTGATATCTTTTATCCTTAATTAATGCTTGTTTCAATCTACATCTATTTTCTATAACATCTGAAATTGTATAGACTATTCTATTTTCTAAACCCATTAACACATCTAAATTTCTAAGACCTGTATCCCCATCTACAACTACAACTCTTTTATTTAAGGCTGCTAATGCAGTTCCAATGTTTGCTGTAGTTGTTGTTTTTCCAACTCCACCTTTACCTGATGTAATAACTATAGAAATTCCCATTTTTTATCTCCCTCCAACACTATATATATTTCTTTGGTAAATACGGTTCTACTATAATAGTATTATCTTTAATTTTTGCAAGTTCTGGATAAGATGGTTTCACACCATCCTCTGGAGCAATAGTAACTATGTCAGCTATTTGTAGTATTTCTGGCTGAAGATTAAAGGCTGATATTACAGCTTTTTTATTTCCACCTACTCCTGCATGCACATGTCCTCTAATAGTCCCTAAAACTATTATATTTCCTCCTGCATACACCTCTGCTCCATTATTAATATCCCCTATAATTACTATGTTTCCATAATATTTAATCTGTTGTCCACCTCTTATTGTTTTCTTTATAAACTTTGTTTTTCCTTCATATATTCCATTAAATATTTTATTTTCTTTATTATCTTTAGATTCTACTTTATTAATATCTTCAAAAATACATTCCTTAATTTGAATTTTTTCAAATAAAGCATCCTTTAGCCTTGATACATCATCTTCATTCAATAACTTTAAATTTGTTTCTATTTTAAGAGATGCTCCTTTATAAAAGCCCTTTCCAACAGACAACTTTTTTATTAAGGATTCTAACATATCATCAAAGTTATTAAACTTATCCATATCTATTGCTGCATTGATACCGTCTTTAGTACCTCTTATTTGAATTTTACTATGTACTTTCATTGGCAACCCTCCACCAATTACATTTACTTATTAATAAAAATATCTGATACTTATAATTATACAATTATAATCTATAACTTAACAACCTAATTTTGTATTAAATTAAAAAAAACGGAGAAAATCAATGTTTTTATAAAAGTAAAAAGCTGAGAAAACCCAGCTTTTTACTTTTAATTACTATATTTTATTAATTACTTAATTTAATACTATCATCTTTATTATCCTTTAGTGGAGATTCTACTACATATTTTCTAAAGGATTCTGATTTAGAAGCATAAGAAGGATCTAATTCTAATAACTTTTCTTTAAAATAAGCTTCATATATAGCCTTATGAATAGTTGCACCCTCACTACCTCTGAAACCATCATAAATAGTTGAAAATATAGCTATTTCCGGATCATCTAAAGGTGCAAAACTAATATAGTTACCATAAGCTAATCTTCCTTGAATTTTATAATTTTCATCTGTACTAAAGTCAGCTGTACCTGTTTTTCCTGCAACCTTAATTGGGAAATTACCAAAAGCTTGGTATGCAGTACCATTATTAGGACTTGTATTAACTCTGTACATTCCATCTTTAACAGCTTGAAGATATTCTGCTGGTATATCTATTTGATCAATTATTTCTGGTTCAAATTCTTGTAATACTTCACCTGTTGGTGATGTAATTTTATCTACAAGGGTTAACTTACGTCTAGTCCCTCCATTAGCTAATGTTGCAACATAGTTTGCAATTTGAACAGGAGTAAAGTTATTCATACCTTGCCCAATAGCACTAGATATAATTTGTCCTGGAGTTTTAATCTGAAGTCCTGCATTACTTATAATATAATAAGCTATTGCATCTGAAATAGTTCCAGCCTCTTCATCTATATCTACAGTTCTTCTTTTAGATGTTTCAATTACTGAAGCTTTAAATTCATCAGATAAATCCATTACCTTCTTAATATATGGAACTAAACTTTCAGCGTATTTAGTAGTGTCAGATACTTCTTCATCTGTTCCTACCTTTGCTAAAGTTTCTTTCATATAATTTTTCAAAGCATTTTTCGCTTCTCTTAAGGTATCTGGGTCACTATCACTATCTTCTATATTTAATGGTACAAATGAATAGCTGTAATAATTTCCCGCCTTTAAAGCATCTACTATTTCATACATAGGAGTATTTACTATTTGATTTTTCCATGACTCAAAATTATAAACTTGACCAAAGGACTCTTCAATTTGAATTCCTGTAGACATAGTTTTAGAATTTTGTTTACTTGGTTCTACTCCAAGTCCAAACTTCCATGCATATTTAGCAAGAGTATTTAAAGCTTCAATATTTCCACCACTTACATCTCCTCCACTATTTTTATATAATCTATACCCTAACTCATAAAAATAGTAATTTGATGATACTTCTAGAGCTTTTCTTAAATCAGTTGCTCCATTTGCTGTACCTTGGAAGTTCTTTAATACCATTCCTGGCAAATCTTCTTTACTCCATGTACCAGAGGTATCATTCATAACTTCATATTGATTAACTACCCCTTCCATTAATCCTGCAATGGCAGTAAGAGGCTTAAAAGTTGATCCCGCTGGAAGAAGACCTTGTGTTGCATAATTGAAAAAAGGCTTAGGATAAGTATCAAACTTATCTTCTCTTTTACCTGTTTCTTCATTTATAGGGAATAAATAATCCATTCCTCCAGTAGCACCAGTTCTTTGTATAAATTCCTTGGCATAACTTTCTATATCTGGACTAAAGTATTGCTGAGATAACTCATCAGTTAACTTTCCTGGAATAGAGAATACATTTGGATCATATCCTGGATAACTTACCATAGCAATAATTCTACCAGTTTTAATTTCAATTGCTACTGCTGCACCTCTAGTTGCATTTGGAGCTATACTACTCTTTATACGATTCATAGTATCTTGCATAGCTTGTTCTGCAGCATACTGAACATCTTTATTAATAGTTAAGTGTACATTATTTCCTGGGTAAGAATCTAATTTAAATAACTCCTCTGTAACTCTTCCTTGAGAGTTTACTTTAACTGTAGTTCCACCTTTAGTTCCTTTTAATTGATCTTCTAAAGCAGATTCTATACCAGCAACTCCTATTAAATCCGAAGATACATCATATCCTCTTAATTCATAATTATCTTCTTTAGATGAATCTATTGAAGATAAATATCCTATTACTCCTGAAGCTAAGCTATTATATGGATAAAATCTAATAGGCTCTATACTTACATCAATACCTGGTAAATCATTTAATTTTTGATACATAATAAAAGCAGTATCTTTCTTTATATTAGATGCAATGGTTACAGCTCTATATCCATTAAAGCTTTGCATTTTAATAGCATCTTTTACAACAACATATTTTCTTACATCTTGCATTGAATATGTTTCTAAAAGTTCATCTAATATTTCTTTCCCAGACATTTCTTTATACTTATCATTATAAGCATCAACTCTAGCATTATAAGCTTTACTTGTTTCACCTTCTTCTCTAACTGGCATTGGATTTACCAGTTCTTGAAGACTATAACTTTTAAGTAATTTATAGTAGGTTTCTTCTGCAGATATTTTTAATAATTCTTCATTAACTTGTTCTATTTCTTTATCGTTAAATTCAGTCTTTTGATTACCAAATAGATTTCTCTCTATTTCTTCATTAAGTCCTCTATCTCTTTTAAATCTAATTTCAACAACTTTTTTTGTATCTTCATCATCTGTTTTAAAATCAAAGTAGAACTTACCACTGTTATCTACTTTTAACATTAATTCATCTTCAAAATTTTCTCCATTTTGTGAAAGTATATCGAATACCTTACCCATAGTTCCATAAAAGTCTTCATTATCATCATTAGGCTTAGTATATGTTAAGGTATAAGTTTGAATATTACTTGCTAAAATATTTCCTTCACTATCATATATTTTCCCTCTAGGAGCATTTTCAGAAATAAGTCTTGTTGAACTAATATCAGCTCTTTCTTTATAATCTTCATGTTTATAAACTTGAAGATAAACCAGCTTCGCAATAAAGGTAGTAAAAAGAGCTATCATTATTATATTTAAAACAGTATATCTAGAAATTTTCTTTTTCTTTTTGGGTTTATTTACTATCATCTAAACCTCCATGATCTCTTTTTATAATTATTATTGTAAAGCCTTAAAACAAAATCATATCCTAAAAACATTATTATTGCACTATATATGGATGCGTATATACCAACTTCAATATTTATAGTTTTTCCAGCCATTTTTAATAGTAAAAATATTGATGCTACTTTTAACATATATAAAAATGCCATAGATATTGTTGGTATAAGCTTCTTTTCTCTATATATATTTTCTCCTATAACAGCTGCAAGTAAGCATATTAACATATTAATTAAAGCATTTACTCCAAAGCCTTCATAAAAATATATATCTTGTAGTAATCCTGAAATAACTCCAATAAAAACAGCTTCCTTTTTGCCATTTATAATAGAATAAGCTATAGCAAAAATAAAAAGTAAACTTGGAAAGGCTCCTTTAATAGATAAAAAAGGCATAAAAGAATTATCAAGTATTAAAAGTCCTAATGAAATTAAAACTAAAATCCACTTTTTCATATTCTACCTCTAATTAGCATACTTAACTTCTCTTGTTTCTTTTGGAACAACAACAAATAATTCTTCTAATTTATTAAAATCTACATAAGGTTTTACTATTGCAGTTTTCATAACTTTTATTTCATCACTTTCAACAGAAATAACCTCTCCAATTCTAATTTCCTTAGGATATATTTGTCCAAGCCCTGAAGTTAATATTACATCCCCTTCTTTTATTTCAGAATCTAATGGTAAATTAGTTACCTTTGTTAATCCATTGTTAGTACGAGTAACATAGCCTTTTAATATTCCTGTAGTTTCTCTAGTACTATTAACCATAACTGAAACAGCTATGTTTTCATTTAGTAAACTTTCTACTATAGCCCAATTAGAACCTGTACTGGTAACCTGTCCCACCAAACCTTTATCTGAAATCACTACCATATCTTTTTTTAATCCGTCATTTTCGCCTTTATCTATTATATATCCATCTGAAAAACTTTCTCCGCTATATCCAATTATTTCAGTTCCTATATATTCATAATTAGCTTTTGAATTCTTAAAGTTTAAAACTTCTCTTAATCTATCGTTTTCTTCTTTAAGTTTATCGTATTCTAAAAGTTTATTTTTTAGTTCGTTATTTTCCTTAGTTAAATCCTTATTTTCATTTTTCACATTAGAAAAATTCAAGAAAAAATCTAAAGATTCCTTTATTCTATCACCAATTGTATAAACTACCTTTTGCAAGGGATTAATCGCACTACCTAAACTACTTGAAACAGCATCTTTTTTTTCATTATTCATTGTATAAATAATTATGCCTAAAAAGGCAACTGACAGCACTATTACAGTAACTGCCAGTTTATTCTTATGACGCTTCATTATTGACCTCTTTGTGTCTTACTTAACTCATCGAAGTTTTCTAATGCTTTACCCGCACCTAATACAACACAATCAAGTGGTGCTTCTGCTATATGAACAGGCATATTTGTTTCATGGTTAATAAGTGCATCTAATCCTCTAAGTAATGCTCCTCCACCAGCTAACATTATTCCTTTTTCCATTATATCTGCTGCTAATTCAGGTGGTGTCTTTTCTAATGTTGTTTTTATTGATTCTATAATAGCATAAACAGGTTCCTTTAAAGCTTCTCTTATTTGAGTTTCAGTAACAACTACTGGCTTAGGAAGTCCTGTAATAAGATCTCTTCCCTTTATGTCCATTTCTCTTTCTTCGTCATCAATCTTATAAGCTGATCCTAATTCCATTTTAATTTGCTCAGCTGTTCTTTCACCTATCATTAAGTTGAACTCTTTTTTAATATAAGCTATGATTGCTTGGTCTAATTCATCTCCAGCAACTCTTAAAGACTTGCTTGTAACTATTCCACCTAAAGATATTATAGCAACTTCTGTTGTACCTCCACCGATATCAACTATCATGCTACCTGTAGGTTCTCCTACTGGAAGTCCTGCTCCAATAGCAGCTGCCATTGGTTCTTCCATTAGTACAACATCTCTAGCCCCTGCAAATTTTGCCGCTTCTTCAATTGCTCTTCTTTCAACTTCTGTTACTCCTGATGGATAACAAACTATTATTCTAGGACTAGTAAAAGCGCTCTTACTAGTTGCTTTTTCAATTAATTTTTTTAACATAGTTTGTGCTACATCAAAATCAGCTATAACTCCATCTTTTAATGGTCTAATAGCTACTATGTTACCAGGAGTTCTTCCTATCATAAGCTTAGCCTCTGTACCTACTGCAAGCGGTCTTCTTGTTGTACTATTAATAGCTACAACTGAAGGTTCGCTTAATACTATCCCCTTGCCCTTAACAAACACAAGTGTATTTGCTGTTCCTAAATCTATTCCCATGTCCTTATTACTACTGAAAAATCCCATTTGAATTCCCCTTTCGCTTATATTATTCCTTTTTCTTTTAAACTAACATACTGATCTTTACCAATTATTAAATGGTCTAATAAATCAATACCCATTATTTTACTACATTCTTTTAATCTAATAGTTATATTTATGTCCTCTTTGCTTGGTGTAGGGTCTCCTGAAGGATGGTTATGACAAATTATTATACTTGAACTACTCTTTTTTATAGCTTCTTTAAAAATTTCTCTAGGGTGTACAATTGATGTATTTAAACTTCCTTTAAATACATCTTTTATTCCTATTATATTATTTTTAGTATCTAACATTATTAGCTTTAAAACTTCTTGTTTTAAAACTACCATTTCCTTCATTATATGGCTTGCTATATCACTTGGAGAAGAAATAATCTTTCCTGATCTAATTATATTTAACTTATTAATTCTTCTAACAAGCTCTCCTATGGCCATAATTTGACTTGCCTTTATGTTTTTAACTCCCTTTATACTTGTAATTTCATTTATTCCAGCATCTAATAAACCATCTAGTCCATTAAACTCTGATATAATTCTAGTACTTAAAGAAATTATATTTTCTCCTCTAGTTCCAGTCCTTAAAATTACTGCAAGAAGTTCTGGGTTACTTAAAGATTCTGGCCCATTTATTAATAATTTTTCAACAGGTCTTTCTTCTTCTGGTATATCTATAATTTTTATACTATTATTCATAAATAAACTCCTAAAAAATAATAACTTTATTTATAAATATACCCTATAATTCTATTCTTTAACCCTTTTTAGCATTTTATTTAGAAGATTTAATGGTAATCCAACTACATTATAAAAACACCCCTTAATTTCTTCAACAAAAATGCCTCCATATCCTTGTATTCCATAGGCACCTGCTTTGTCAAGCGGCTCACCAGTTTTTATGTACTCTAATATTTCTTTGTCTGTTAAATCACCCATTTTTACTTCGGTATATATAGCAGATTCTTCAATCTTATTATTATACATATTAATAACAACTATACCTGAATAAACTCTATGGGTTTTACCACTTAATTCTCTTAACATTCTATATGCATCTTCTTCATTTTTTGGCTTTCCCAGGATTTTCCCATTTAATACAACTATAGTATCTCCACTAATAATTATAGCATTATCATGGAGTTTTTCCCTTGTACTAATAGCTTTTCCTTTAGCCAAATTAATTACATATTCTTCTACATTTCCATTAAATAAAATAGTATCTTCATCAAAGTCACTAACTTTAATTTCAAAATCCCTAATTATTCTATGTAATAGTTCTTGTCTTCTTTCAGATGCTGATGCTAAAACATATTTCAAACCTATCACATCCTATTTTTATATTCTTGAAAAAACAGCATGGTTTAAAACTAAATAAAGACAAAGCTAGTTGCCTCTATCTTATATCTAATATAGTTTATCATTATATAAGATTTGAAACAAGTAACTTTGTCTTTCTTTATTTAATTTTTATTTATTTTTAATAGTTTTGTAATATTATTCCAACTAACTTTTTTTCAATTATATCTTACTTAATATTGAATATATATATTCTAATTCTGCTACAATATTACTCTTATTTAAAGCCTCTGGTAATGCTTTAATATGCTCTTTATATTCCTTTAATATATCAATTTTATCTCCACTAGAAACTTCCTCTAATTTATTAATCCAAGTTTTAAAATCATTAGTATTAACTTCTTTAACTTCCTCTTTTTGTACTGTATCTAAAATTTCCAAATAACCTGTTGTAATTGCACTAATTTGATTTTCAATTTTATCATTCTTATTTAGCTCTAATTTCACTTTAATATTGTCTATTCCTTTTGATTTTAAGTCTTCCATAAGAGCATTACTATTTTCCTCCGTTGTAATTCCAGCAAGAACTCTATATTTTCCTTCTGTATCCTTAACTATAAAAGAATTAAAATCACTACTTATTTTATCTAAAACTTGTTTAGCGTTTTCCTCCTTAGAAAAATATCCACATTGAATTAAACTAAAGGTTTCTATTTCTTCAGTTGAGGAATTCTCAGTATTATTGATTTCTTCTACTTTAGGATTGCCATTGACTCCCTTTAATCCATCCATATTAGGAACTACTTTAAGTAACAACCATGCTGCAAGTAAACCTATAGATATTGCAGCTAATGTTGTCATTAATAAAGATGTTAAAAGTTTAATACCGTTATTTTTCTTTTTGTATTGATATTTTGTGTACTTCATTTTATCATCCCCCTCTTTTTTATATTTCATTTATATTCTAAATAGGTTAAATATATTCATTATGTAAAACAATTATTTTATTCCAAAATCCTCAAGGATTTTTGAAAATGAAAAAATGAAAGAATGAAAAAATTTTTGAAATAACTCAGACGAGCTGAGTTATGAAAATTAATGTCTCTGTTTTAAATAAGTTTTAAGCTTCATACTGATTTAATGAAATAAAAAAATATAAAATTAATATTTTTATTTAAATATATTT
>OGSQ01000063.1_pt1 | contig 72718 bp, 64 predicted proteins | sample 1573921 | NCBI WGS metagenome assembly OGSQ01 (sample SAMN03295832, study PRJEB24534) | human gut metagenome | isolation source: fecal sample 7 from infant 4 | host: Homo sapiens | place: USA: Pittsburgh, PA | collected 2014-07 | reverse complement strand
ATTTATTTCCCTTACATTCCATTTAATAAACATAATTAATAAAGCGTTAATTATTGCTGTTACTAATAATATTGTTCCTATAGTAAATCCAGCATCTATCACTTGTCCGTAAAGTAATTGTCCTGGAGCTACACTTATAGTTGCTACTGCTGTTGAAAAAGCTGATACTCTTCCAAGCATATCTTGAGGTACTTCCTTTTGAATATAAGTTAGAGTCAATACATTAGATAAAGATAGAGATAGCATTATAGCCATTCCTCCTACCGCAAAAATTCCTGCCAATGTGTAGTTACCTGCTTTTAATACTCCTAGGCTTGACATTAATAAAACTCCAAAAAGCATTGGAAAATAGGTATAATGTGCCTTTTTCATAGAAAACATATTTGGTTTTATACTTATCCATAAACCACCCAATATCATTCCTAATACACATACCCCCTCTACTATTCCATAAACTTCTGAAGGTAACCCTAAAAATACATTTATAAAGTAAGGTGCAACTATTGATAAAATAGGCACTAAGAATATATTACACATAGCATAGGAAGCTATAATTCCTAAAACTATTTTCTTTTCCTTCTTCAAATACATAAAGCTGTTTTTCATTTCTATAAATGAGTTTTTTATAAAGCTCATAGAGAATACTTTGGCTTCTTTATTTGAATAAGATACTCTATCGCTTCCATTAACACTTGGACAAGTGCTACCTTCAGTATCTTCTCCCACAGAAGCTTCTAACTTCTTCTCAACATCAGGTATATCTAAGAACATTTCCATTATAGCTGAGAATAGAAAACTTACAGCATTTATCATTACTATTACTTTTATTCCAACTAGTCCATAAAGAATCCCTGCAAATATTGGCCCAACAAAGTTTACTACTGATCCTACTTGATTTATTATTCCATTAGCTGAAGTTAGCTTATCTTCTTCAACTACTTGAGGAATAGAAGCTGTAACTGCTGGTCCATATAATGTGTAGCAAATTGATAATATAAACATTACTGCTGCTACTATTATTTCATGATCTCTTCCTCTTAATAATATAAATGCATATATACCAATAATAACTGAGCAAAAAAGATCTAAATAGACCATTATCTTTTTTCTATTTATCTTATCAGAAAGCATTCCAGCAATAGGTGCAAATAAAATATATGGTATAGTTGATATTGCTAAAATATTTGCAAATGTTGCTGTACTTCCTGTAAAGTCCAATAAGTATAAGGACATACTAAATCTTTGAATTGCATTTCCAAAAAGGGAAATAATCTGCCCTACTACTATTATTATAAAATTTTTATTTTTCATTTGTCCTCCCTAAGTAGCTGACATTCTATATAACTAAATATTATTTTCGATGCTTATAAAACTACTTCTCTAAGTAGCTCATATTCCATACATACTGGATATTCTCCATTTTCACTTACTTGAAGGTTTGCATCTATTCCATAGATTTCTTTTAAAGATTCTTTATTAATTACATCTATTGGTCTTCCTTCACAGATAATTTCACCTTTTTTAAGTCCAATAATATTATCTGCAAATCTACATGCATTGTTTAGTTCATGCAATACAATAACTACTGTAATATTTTTTTCTTTATTTAATCTCTGTAAGACTTCTAATACTTCAAGTTGATAAGACATATCTAAGTAAGTTGTTGGTTCATCAAGCATTATTATGTCTGTTTCTTGAGCTAAAACCATAGCTATCCAAGCTCTTTGTCTTTGTCCCCCAGATAAATTTTCTACTTCTCTATCTGCAAATTCTGAAAGACCTGTTTCTTCTATTGCCCAGTCAATAACTTCTTTATCATGGCTATTAAGTCCACCTATCATTTTTTGATGAGGAAATCTTCCAAAGGCAACTAGTTCTCTTACTGTTAATCCACTTGGACATACTGGACCTTGAGGCAGGAATGCTACTTCTTTAGCTATATCTTTTTCTTTTACCTTTTTTACATTCTTATTATTTATAAATATATCTCCAGCTTTAGGCTTATTTACTCTAGCAATAGTCTTAAGTAGAGTTGATTTTCCACATCCATTAGCTCCAATTATTATGCTAATCTTCCCCTTTGGAATAGATAAACTCATATTTTCAATTATAGTATTCTTTTCATATGCTACTTTTAGATTCTTTACACTAATAGCTTCCATAATTACTACTCCTTCATCATTAAATAAATAAAGTATGGTACTCCAAATATTGATACTGTTATTCCTACTGGAATTTCTATTGGAGAAAATAAATTTCTCGATACTGCATCTGCAAGAAGAACTATTATAATACTTATAATTGCTGATATTGAAATGAAGTTCTTATGATATGGACCAACTAATTTCCTTGCTATATGAGGAGATATAAGTCCTAAAAATCCAATATTACCTGCAAAGGCAGTTGCACTTCCAGCTAATATTACTGCAAAGGTTAAAAACTTCTTTCTCTCTTTTTGTATGTTAAGTCCAAGTCCTGTTGCAAGCTCATCTGAAAGATTTAAAACATCTAATTTTTTATGATTTAGTAATACTATAATAAACATTAAAAGTACTATTGGTATTATAACCTTGGCATAGCTCCATCCAGCTCCCCAAAGGCTACCTGATGTCCAAACTAATACTCTATTGTAATCTCCGACTCCGCCTCTAAAAGTAACGAAGGTAATTAAAGCATTTAATCCTGCATTTATTCCAATACCTATTAATAAAAGTCTTCTCGGCTTAACTCCTTTTCTGCTTGAAAGCATATAAATTATAAATGAAGTAATTCCTGCTCCAAGTATAGCCATAAAAGGTAGTACAAATATTGAAAGTTGTCCAAGTTCACTATAATAATTTCCTGTTGAATATGTAATAAATAATACTGCTGCAACTGCTGCTCCAGCATTAATCCCTATAATTCCTGTATCTGCTAAGTCATTTTTAGTTATTGTTTGAAGTATTGCTCCTGCTGTTGAAAGAGCTACTGCAACTGATACTCCAACTAACATTCTTGGAAGCCTTAAATTAATTATAGCTGCTCTTTGCATCTTAGTTCCATTTCCAAGAAGGGTATTTATAACTTCTAAAGGTGTTACCTTATAAGTTCCCCAGCAAAGTGTTACGAAAAAGGATATAGCAAGTAATGCTAATAGAATTATTAAAGCTATTTTAAATCTTTTTTTCTTCATCTATCCTCTTTCCTTTCTTGCTACTGCTATGAAAAATGGTATTCCTATAAGGGCTGTAAATACTCCAATTGGAGTTTCATATGGATCAAATAACATTCTTGCTGCTATATCTGCATATGTTAAAAGTGTTGCACCTAATAAAAAGGCACAAGGTATATTTCTTCTATAATCTTCTCCTAGGATTTTTCTAACTATCTGTGGAACTATAAGTCCAAGAAAAGCTATGTTTTTCCCAACTGCTACTGCTGCTGCACACATAGGTATCATTACCATAAGAGTTGTAAATCTTATTTTTTGAGGGTTTTGTCCAAGTCCAATTGCAACATCATCTCCAAGGCTTAAGATATTTATCTTAGGAGATAATAAAACTGCAATTATAAAGCCTATTGTGCCAACTATAAAAACTAAATTAAAATCTGACCAGCTAGCATTTCTAAATCCACCTGATACCCAAAAACCTATCATTTGACTTTGATTAGATAAAAGTCCAACTATAGTTGTTAGTGCTACAAAAAATGTGCTCATTGCTGTTCCTGCAAGTAATATCTTAGCAATTGAATTATTGTTTGCTTTCTTAGATATAAAAGCTAGAACTATAAGGCCTGTAAATAAGGCTCCTATAAATGAAGCTATCATAACATTTCTTGTATTTATTGTTATTCCTAAAGCATAAAATATTGCTATTACTAAAGTTGCTCCTTGGCTAACACCTAAGATTGAAGGCTCAGCTATAGGATTTCTAGTAACACCTTGAATCATTGCACCTGTTACTCCTAATATTCCCCCTGTAAATAGTACAGATAGAGCTCTTGGAATACGAACATCTCTTACAATCATAAGTTCTAAAGTTTCACTGTAATTAAAGATACTATCCCAAATCTCTGAAAAGCCAATATGGACAGACCCTAACCTAACAGCTAGAATCAGTCCACATATTAAAAGTAAGGTACTACAAATTGTAAAAACTATTGTATGTATATTCCCCTTATTTCTTTGTTTCATTTAACATTACACCTATTTCATCTACTAATAAATCTTTACCTATAACGCTATATCCTTGGTTAAAGTATGGAGAAGAATCTAATACTACTACTTTTCCTTCTTTAACTGCAGGTAAGCTATTCCATATTGCATTGTTTTGTAATTGGGCTAAATCTTCTTTAGTTGCAATTAAGAATATGTAATCAGCTTTTATTGATGCTAATCCTTCATAAGTTACTACTGGAAGGCTAATATCACTTTGAGCTGGCATTCCTTCTGGTTTCTTAAGGTCCATATCTTCATATAATACTTCACCAAAACCAGCACTATCAAATACAAAGAATTGTCCACCACTTGCTAAGAATGAAAGGTAAGTTGTATCTTCGCCATATTCAGCCTTAATCTTATCTCCAGCTTTTTCAGCCTTAGCTTCATAAGCTTCTAACCATTTATCTGCTTCTGCTTCCTTCTTAAATACCTTAGCTAAAGCTTTAACATCTTCTTCCCAATCTAAAGCTTCTAATTGAATCATAACTGTTGGAGCAATTTCGCTTAATTGATCATACATTTTTTCTTGAACTGTTGATATTACTATTAAATCTGGGTTTAAGTTCATAACTGCTTCTACATCCATTGTGTCTTGCATGCTATAACCTAAAATTTCTGCTCCCTTTAAAGTTTCTTCTAAATATGAAGGGAATTTAGTGTAATCATAGGCATCACTATTAGCTGTTCCTATAACCTTATATCCTAAAACTGATAAAATATCACTATTACCACTTAAATCTACTATTCTTTGAGGAGCTTCTGGAATTTCAACCTCACCTCTTACATCTGTAACTGTTATAGTATTTCCTGACGAAGTTCCTTCTTCAGTTTTATTTCCAGTGCCACATCCTACTAACATTACTGCAGTTAAACAAGATACTAATAATGTTTTTAATAAATTTTTCTTCATATTTACACCTCTTCTATTTATTTTGAAACTAAATTTAGAAATTCAATTATTCTGAATTTCAATTTCTATTAACCAAAAGGTCTAAGCCTTAATTCCTATACTTTCACTTCTGTGGTAATTGTATGTGATATTCATTCTCAATTCAACCTTTGCAACTATTTTAATAATTTTAACATCTATTAGGATAATTATTTGATATAATATATATGTTTTAATTAATAATTAAACCTTATGAGATTATAAAGTGATTCTTATCTTCAGGTGGAGTTTTCTTAATAGGAATACCTTACTCCATCTGAAGGTTAGAAGAACTAATCCAGGCGCGTAGCAGTGCTTAGCTCCCACTTATAGAAGGTGGGAGTGTTAGCAATGGTAGCGATCGGATGAAACTAATAGTAAATTTATAATATTAATAGTCAACATTATGATTCACATAAAATATAAAAACTGATAATCAAAATGATACTTTAAATAAATATAAGAATTGAAATGTTATAGTTTTTAATTATTATAAAAGCTATTTATGTACAAGCCAATTTAGCTTAATAAAATATAACCTCTTCATTTCAACTAATATATTTAAGGTTATTATCTCCCCTTTTACTTATATTTATTATTAGTTCTTATTAAAAAATGGAGGACAAATGAATTCAAGATCTACTAAAGAATTTAAAGAATTAGTTTTGAAAAATATGACTTTTAAAACTTTTAATGAAGGTAACTACACTATTTATAAAAATGAAAATAATCCTGAACTAGGATTTTTAATAGAATATTCTAGGGAAGGTTACTATACTTTTGGAATTGGTGATTACACAATAGCACAGGATTTTGCTATTTCCTTTAATCATAAAGAAGAAATAATGAGGTTTGGAACTGTTTATTCTGGAGTTACAGAATTTGAAATTGAAAATAATCCTGTATCTTCCTTTACGCCTTCATCTTTTTTTGTAGTTGAAAAGGCTCTAAAAGGTAGACAAGTTTGGAAGAAAGGTCAACACTTTCATGGTGCTGAAATTACTATACATAAAAAGTATTTTGATGAAGTTATTAAACCTAATTTCCCAAATTCAATAAACTTTAATAACTTTATCTACAACTATACTTATAGCTATCTTACATTAGAAATAGTTACTATAATTCAAAGTTTAAGAAATCTATCTGAAGCAAATGAGCTTACTCCCTTATTTTTAGAAAGTAAAATCCTTGAATGTATTGCACTTCTTTCAAAAGAAGTATTCTCTTCACCTGAAAACACTTTTACTAACCAATTAAATCATGGTGAAATAAAAATAGGAAAAGATAGATATATTAAATTAACTGCTTCAGATGCTAATGCTATACAAAAAGCCTATGAAATATTAACAAAGGAAGCATTTAATCCACCTACTATAAGTGCTTTAAGTAAGATGGTATTTTTAAATGAGCAAAAATTAAAAGCTGGATTTTCTGAAAAATATCATATGTCCATAAGTGAATATACAACTTCAATAAAAATGGCAACAGCAGAAAATTTACTCTCCACAACTGAATTAAGCATAGAAGAAATATCAAGTATATTGGGGTATAATTACAGTGGAAACTTTATAAAAATGTTCAAAAAAGTTCATGGAAAGACTCCTTTAGCATTTCGTAAAAAAAGTAAATAAATGCAGATATAATATGCTTCAAGAGTCTTTAATCTTGTAGATGCGGTGTTACTAAATGAAATAAAATAAATGTTGGATTACTGTTCCGTCACTTTACTCCAAGTCACTGTAATCCAACATTTATTTTATCTTACTCAAATTCGTTGTATTCTCTCCTTGAGTATTTATGATGTTCCATGCAAGCTAATAATGGAATTTCATAACCTTCATCATTGAAATTAATTTCTGTAAGACTTGTCTGTTTTATAAAAGGCTCATCCCATAATGTATCTATATCTCTATTCTCTAATGCAGTTAAATATGACTTTAGAGTAATTGTATGAGTTACTATCAAAATAGTTTTTCCCTTTTCCTTTTCTATAATTTCACTTATTGCCTTAAAGGATCTATCTTTAACTTCATTAAAAGTTTCCCCATCTCCAGTTGGTATATATTTTGATGGTACATTCCAAAAATTATAGTAATTATCTTCACTTAAACTTTTCATCTCTTCCTGGTTCAATCCTTCCCAGCCACCAATTTGTATTTCTTTTAATCCATCATATTCAATTAGGGGTATGTCCCTATCCCCTTTAACTATTTTTGCAGTATTTAATGCTCTTCCAATGGGGCTTGTATATATGACATCTATATGTAAATCTTTCATTCTTTCTCCAAGCCACTTAGCTTGTTTTTTCCCAAGTTCAGTTAAAGGAGAATCTCCCCAGCCTTGCATTATACCTTTTTCATTCCATTCTGTTTCTCCATGCCTAGTTAAATAAACCTTAGTCATACTTCCCTCCCATATAGTTCATAATATTTTTTATATAATTATCTTAACCCATATCTAAATCTTATTATATATAATTATACATTAAGTCCAAATTTCATCATAATAAAATTAATATTTATATAATAAAGGAGTAGGAAAAATCAATTGATTTTTCCTACTCCTTCTATTTCCCTATTCTGAAAGATTTAAAATCTCAAGTATTTTTTCAGATCTCTCTTTAGTTGAACCTGTTATAGTTGTATATCTTACATTTTCCGCTTCTAAGAAACTTAAGATAGCATTATCAACAGCTTGCGCTACTTCTTCATCTTGCCATCTTACACCATCTTTTGTATAACCAAATTCTCTTGGAACAAAGAAAATATGATCATATTTAGGTAAATCTCTTAATGCAAGTATGTATAAATCTTTTAAAATTTCAATTTCCTTAGTTGTCCTCTTTTTATCTCCAAGCATAAATCTTCCATATATATATGGAACAAAAGTTGCATAGTCTGTTATTGCATACTCAAATTCATTTAAGCTATTTTCAAGGTGAAGTTGTCCTAAATAAATTCCATATTGCTCTGCAATATTTTCTATCATTCCCTTATCTCTTAAATAATCAGTGCTGTATTCAGTTGCTACTCCAACGTTTAAATCTCTAATTTTCATTTCTACATATAATTGTTGTATTAATGTAGTCTTTCCACATCTTGGCCCACCTAATATGGCTATTCTCTTTGGCATTTTAAACCCTCCAAAAGTTATATATAAAGTTAATCATTTTTTCAAAACAGATTTTAATTATACCAATAATTCATAATAATATCAATGGAAAGAACTCTTTTAGCCAAATCAAAACTATATTAATATATTCTTTATCTAGAAATATTTTCTTTTCTTAATTCTATTTATAACACATCTTTGAAGTGCTTTTGCTTGACTATTTGTTTTGCTCTTTACTTTTAAATGATGATATTACTGAATTCACTAAATCTTTTTATCTTCCACCACTTAATAAATTAAATTATTTCCCTCTAAACTAGCCATATACAATTTTATTTTCAAAATAAAAACCCAGCTTTTGCTGAGTTTTCACCTTAATTATTAATAATTAATTGATAACTTTTAATTGTTTATAAGTCCTTCTTCTTCTAAGAATTCCTTAGCCACAGTCTTAACATCTCTTTTATTTATATCAACTTCATAGTTCATTTTTCTCATTTTCTCTTCAGTTAATTTTCCTTCAACCATAGCTATTACTTCTCTAAGTTCTGGGAACTTTTCTAAAGTATCTTCTCTAATAATAGTTACAGCATCGTATGGTGGGAAGAAGTTTTTATCATCTTCTAACACTACTAGATTGAACTTGTCTATTAATCCATCTGTAGTGAAAGCATCAATTACTTGAGTTTCATTATTTGCAACTGCAGTATATCTTAATCCACCATCTACTGGTTTAACATCTTTGAATTTCATATTATAAGCCTTTTCTAATCCTATAAGACCATCTTCTCTATTTGGGAATTCTATAGTTGGTCCAATTACAAGTTCTTTTGAAACTTTAGCTAGATCAGATACAGTTTTTAAATTGTATTTCTCTGCTGTTTCTTGAGTAACTGCCATAGCATAAGTATTATTAAATCCAAGTGGATTTAATGTTTCTAAGTTATACTCATTTTTAAATCTATCCTTAACTATATTATAGACTTCATCCTTATTTGAATTATTATCATTAATATTTAAGATATTAACATATCCTGTACCTAAATACTCAGCATATAAATCTACTGCTCCAGACTTAATTGCATTAAAGGTAACTTGGCTACCTCCTAAATTGAACTTTTCTTCTACTTCAATATCAGTATTATTTTTTATAAGTTCTGATAAAACATTTCCTAATATGAGTTGCTCAGTATAATTCTTTGATGCAACTGTAATTTTTCTATCATTTTTACCTATAAATTTAGGTACTACTATTAATCCAATACATATAATTACTGCTAATGATATTGCAATAATAGTAAATTTTTTTCTTTTTTTAGATATAGCTCTTCTCTTTACCTTCATAGTTCCATCTGATCTTTTTATACCATTTGGCATAGTTGCTTCTTCTATCTTTCCTGTTACAAAATCTATTAATAAAGCTAGTACTGCTGCTGGTATTGCACCAAATAATATTAAGTTATTATCTACAGTTTGGATTCCTGAGAATACTAAGTATCCAAGTCCCCCTGCTCCAACAAAGGCTGCAATAGTCATAAGCCCAACTGCTGTTACAGCTGCCATTCTTATACCTGCCATAATTACTGGCATGGCTAGTGGAATTTTTATTAATCTTAAAGTTTGACTATTTGTCATACCTAGACCTTTAGCTGCTTCTAGCATATCTGGATTTATATTAATTATTCCAGTATAAGTATTTTTAATTATTGGTAGCATTGAATATAAAACTACCATTGTTATAGACGGTGCAGATCCTATACCTATTATAGGAATTAGGAAACCTAGTATAGCTAAACTCGGTATAGCTTGTGTAAGGTTTGCAACTCCGATTACACCTGATGCTAATTTTTTATTTCTTGTTATTACTATTCCAAGAGGAACTCCTATTGCTACTGCTATTAATACCGCTATTAATGTAAGTTGTATATGTTCTAATAGAAGGGTAAGAATTTCTGATTTTTTTATAACTAATTGCTCCATAAAACTACTCATCATTATTACCTCCCATTTCTATATACTGACTACTTAATGCAGATATTAAGCTACTTCTTGTTACTAAGCCTCTAAGTTTTCCTTCTGCATTACATACTGGTAAGTAACCTCTTTTTAAGTTATTAAAGACTTCTAAAAGTTCTGGTAAACTCATATCCTCACAAACACAAGCAGGATCACTACTCATAATTTCTTCTATTAAAGTCTTCTTATTTTCTATTTTCTGAATTTTTTCAAGAGTAACAAAGCCTAGAAGTTTACCCGTTTTATCCGTTGCTAATAAACTATCAACCTTCTTTTCTCTCATAATTTGAATGCCTTGTAGAACATTTCTCTTAGGATTTACTGTTACTGGATTTGTAATCATAACATCTTCTGCCCTAATCATTTCAGGTTTTGACCAAATCTTATTCTTACCAACGAAGTCTTCAACATATGGGCCTGCTGGATTTTTTAATATATTTTCAGGGGTATCATATTGCAATATTTTTCCCCCTTTTAATATACATATTTTATCTGCTAAATTAAGAGCTTCATCCATATCGTGAGTTACAAAAACAATTGTTTTCTTATATTCTCTTTGAATATTAAATAACTCTTCTTGTAATTCAGTTCTTGTTATTGGATCCAATGCACTAAAAGGCTCGTCCATAAGAATTATTTCAGCATCTGCTGCAAAGGCTCTTGCAACTCCAATCCTTTGTTGTTGTCCACCACTTAATTCTACTGGATATCTATCACTAAACTGTTCTGGATCTAATCCAACCATATTTAATAATTCATTAGTCTTCTTATCTATAACACCATCAGCTTTTCCCATAAGCTTCGGGATTATTTCGATATTTTCTTTAACTGTCATATGAGGAAATAATCCAGTTTGTTGAATTACGTATCCTATACTTCTTCTAAGCTTAATAGGATCCTCTTCTTTTATATTTTTTCCATTAACTAATATTTCACCAGAGGTTGTTTCTATTAATCTATTTATCATTTTCAATAATGTAGTTTTACCACAACCACTTGATCCTATTAGTACTACTAAATCTCCACTATCTATTTTCAAATTAAAATTCTCTAATATAATATTGGATTTGTAGCTTTTCTTAACATTTCTAAATTCTATCATATAACCCTCACTTCCTACAACTTATTATATACTATAAGTTGTCAGTTTGCAAAAAAGCCTTTTCCAGTTAGCTTGTATAGAATATAAATATTACTAATTTTGCTTTAAATAACACTATAATGCTCTATCATCCTTTCTATTTTACTTTTACTGGTAATATGGTATTGGAATTAGTTGTCAATAATAACCTTTCATCATCAATCTATTATCAATTATTGTAATACTAAAAAACTAGCTAGAGGATCCTCTAGCTAGGTTTTTCTATTCAAAATTTATTATAAATCTCTATTATATCTTCTTCTCTAAGTTTAACAAACTCGTTTCGTTTTAATAAATTTACCTTTTCTTTATTTAAAAAAACAATTGGTGATATTAATAACAAATTACTTTTTATTGCTTTTTTCATATTTATCTTTATTAATCTTTCACCTTTTTTCACTTTTTGTCCTTGCTTAATATAAACCTTAAATATGTCTTGTCCCAGTTTATATAACTCTAATCCAATGTGTATCATAATAGATACACCTGTTTCATGAGCAAGGACTATAGCATGACCGCCAGGATATAATACTTTTATTTCACCATCAAAAGGAGCAACTACTTCATCCTTTATAGGAGTTATTGCAAAACCATCACCCATTACTTTATCAGAAAAGATATCGTCCTCTACAGATTCTATAGGAATAATTGTACCTTCCATAGGAGAAATAAAATCTATATTCACTTTTTTCATTCATTGCCCTCCTTTAGCATTTCAAAAAACTTATGGTAGTTTTCTGAAAAATGATCTGCATTGCTTATCACTTGCTTTGTCAAACCCATAAATAAGTAATCTACAACGAAGAGCTGACCATACCTTGAGAAAATTGCACTTATACGATTTTCATTTATTTCATAACTAGGAGTCAACAATGTATAATCTGCTAGCCTACCTAGGGTACAATCCGACTTTTGAATAATAGCTATAATAGGAGTATTATTCTTTTTTGCATTTTCTACTGCAACATTAACTTCCTTTGTTCTACCACTAAAACTTATGGCTATAGCCACATCCTTTGAAGTACAAACATTAGAATTTAAAATGTTGAGATTTCCATCATTCATAAATACAGCTCTTATACCAATCTTCAAAAGTTTATTTTGAAAATCCATTGCTACTATAGCTGAAGCTCCAATAGCAAAAAGGTATACCGTATTTGCATTTTTAATTATATCAATAGCTGTTTTAAAGGTATCAACTGAATTAGATTTTATAACATCGCTACATGTTAGAGAAATCTCATTAACAATTTTGGAAGGCATATCACTTAAATCATCAGCCCAACTTAATATCTCATTAACGTTATTTTCTTCAAGTCCTGATAGATTTTTAGCCAATTCTACTTTTGCTTCATGAAAATTCAAATCAAAAGCCCTTTTTACAAATCGTGAAATAGTTGGTGCCGATACACTACATAAATCTGCTAATTCAAACACGCTAAGAGATAAAACCTGCTTTGGATTTTTCATCATAAAATCAGCAACCTTTTTCTCAGAATATGGTAGTGTATTGTATATTTTTCTCATTATATGCATCATGTCCATAAAACAACCTCCAAATCATGGCCTATAACTACACAAAACTCTACAATCTCCTTCTATTTCATATTCCTTTATTTCTGCAGGAATTACTAAAGTTTCTGTGTACTCTAATGGATATTTCTCTTCATTAATTATAATATTACATTGATTAAGAACACAAGTAAGGATATGATATTTATTCTCTTTGGTGATTTTCTGTGAATCAATTGTATCTATAACATCAACAGTAAATTCCTCAGATTTAACACCCTTCTTTATAATATTATTTTTTCTTTCATGTATTGGAAAACTTTTTTTACTTGCTCTAAGACTGGTATCAAGAACTTGGAATCCTTTATCATGGTGTAGCTCTCTTCCTCTGTTATAATCATACATTCTATAGGTAATACCTCCAAAGCTTCCTATTTCTATAACTAGGCTTCCCTTTCCACAAGCATGTATTATACCAGCAGGAATATAAACGAAGTCTCCCACTTCTATTGGTACAGCTTCTAAATACTTTTCAATACTTCCATTTTCCGTCGATTCTCTTAATAGATTAATATCATCTATATTGCATCCAGCTATTACTTTAGCATTTTCATCACATTCTAATACATACCATGATTCTGACTTTCCAAAATCCCCTTCAACGTTTTTTGCATATTCTTCATAAGGATGTACTTGAATTGATAAATCTTCATTTGCATCTATATAGGCTGCTCTAATCATCTGATTACTTGTATCATCACCCATTAATTTGTCATACTGAGTTGAAATTAAATCTCTAAGATTCATTCCTTCATATTCAGCATTAACAATCTTATTTTCACTATTTTTATAAGCACATACTTCCCGAACAATCCCAATCCCCTTATCTAATCCTCTAAGCTTAGATAATCTATCTCCTGCCCAAGGCACTTTTACATTTACAGATTGTAATCTAAGAGGCTTCATCGTTTTTCTTCCTTCCAAATAATTTCATCATTTTCTTTATAGCATCTATATGGAAAACCTCTTTCTTCAATTTTTTTATGATTTTGCTTACTAGAAGGAAGGCTACAAGCGGCAACAGCTAAAACCGTATCTCCAGAATTTATTATCCTATGAGCATATTTCCCATTAATGTAATGTAAAGAACCTTTAAATACCTTTTCAGCATAAAATTCATCTTTACCATCCCAAAATAATAAAAAGCCTTCACCATCTAGACCATAATAATATTCATCACAATCATTATCATCATGATAATGCCCTGAAGTCATTGCACACTCTCCATCTACTGTAAATGGATTAATATAAGTAATTCCCCATTGAAGATTTCCCTTTACATAGCTCTCTCTATTAAAATTCTGATTGGCTACTCTATATGCAATCTTATCACCAAAATCATTGATTGCATCATTATTCTTATAAACATTCACACATTCTCTAACATACTTTTGACGCCATTTAACATTTTCTCCACTAAGGATACATTCATCCCAAAATTCTTGAATTCCCTTAGGCTCTCTAATAAAACTCATTTTCCCCCTCCTTGATTATAGAATATATTTTTCAAAGTTATTCTTTAAATAGGTCTTATGAATCACTACTGGTTGATACCCTTTATTAACTATTACGTAATCAGTAATCGTTGAAGGAATTACAACAATATCTAAAAACTTTTGATTAAACTTAAATTCTGGATTACATTCTGAATATACTTCTACTTCTTCACCATCAACAAGTGTAATAACTGTAAATTGTCCATTATTTTTTCCCTTATAGCATCCATTTGTTACAAGTTCCACTCTACTAGTTTGGTAATACATTAAATCAGTATCACCTACTACATATTCTTTATAATCATTATCTTCATCCACAAGTCTTGGCTCTATAGCTATATTCTTTCTTACCCAGTCTGTGTTTCTATTGTGATCTAAGACTTTTCTAGCATTTTTTATGTGTATAGGTCTTGTATTTCCATCCTTATCTTTTCTATTATAATCATAAATTTTATAGGTATATGACCCTATTGTTAAACTTCCCAGCTCTAAAATAAGTTGATTTTGTCCAGATGCATGGATTGTTCCTGCTGGTAACATAAACTGTCTGCCAGGTATTGAATCCTCTGCATTTATATATTTCTTATAATCAATGTATGAACCATAATTATTAGACCTTTCTGCTAAATTCATGAACTCATCTACATCTACGTCATTCTTAAATCCAACGTAAGTTTTTGCATTGTGTCCAGTAGCTATAACATAATAAGCCTCATCCTGTGATCCTTTTTCATTATAGTGTTCTCTTGTGAATTCTCCCTGTGGATGTACCTGTATTGACATATTTCCATCGCTATGATAAGTATCATCATAATTAAATCTAATAGGGAAATATCCATCAAATTTATTATAAGCTTTTTCCCCTATTATTTTATCTCCTTGAAGGCTCATAAATGTAGCAAATGGAATCTCAAAATTAATTGAATTTATATCTACAACAATGCTAACTTCCATAGGAATGAATTCAAATATCCAAGCTACATTCTTTGAAATATCCATAGGAAGATTTCTAACTTTTCTAATAAACTCTCCGCCCCATATACCTTCTAAATAAACAGGTTTACAGCGGAAAGGATAATTAGATAGTGTCCTTAATAACTCCTTAAGAGAATTAAATGGCAGAAGCTTGTATTCTTCATCATTATTTCCATCTATATAAAAGTCTATTTTATTATCATTTATAATGTTTTTCCTTTGATGGATAACTACTTCAAAATCTACATAATAGTTTCTTCTCATCAAAGCATTAAAAGGCCTTATTTCTTTATCTCCTATATTTTTAAATTTTCCTTCTCTAGCTCTGATTGCAGCACTCTTAGGGGAGATATCTATATATACTACCTTTGTAGCTATATCTAAAAACTCTTTTACTGTAGAACCATGTCCAAAAACTATAGCTAATCCTTGATAATTTATTATCTCATTAATTGTATTCTTAAGTTTTTCCTGATGAATAAAATCTTCTATTTTTCCTTGATATATGCTTCCGAATAATAAAACAGGATCATCTTCATAATTTAATGGCAAATTCTCTTGAGTAATTTTAGAAATTTCTTCTTCACTTAAGTATATATCTCTCATGTCGAAGGTTTTGTAATTATTTTCTTTTATCACCTTTATAAGTTCATGTAAAAGTCCTTCAAAATTACTTCCCACATATCCATCGATTAATAGAACAGATTTTTCTAAATTACTAAGACTATCGGTAATGATTTTTGTAATATTATCATTTCCAACTGCAATTGTATCTGAAGTTAAAGAATCTAATATTGGCCTATTTATTGCAGTTAAATCATCATAGGCCAAGGGTTTAAACATAAAACTCATTTCTATTTCTCCTTTATTAACAAGGTATGGATGAATACATCCATACCTACATTTTTATTAATTATTTTTCTGATCCAAAAGATTCGAGATTTCCCTTTTTTACTCCAATTGCCCAAGTTAGTATGAATCCTCCAGCAATAGCTACCAAATATCCCAAAAGATATACTATAGGTCTAGTATTAACTAAAGTTCCAAGTAAACCTGAAACACTTATAGTTTCCGCTCCAAATCCCGGGAAAAATCCAGCAACTAATCCTCCAAATGCAGCTCCTAAGCATGCTGTAGCAAAGGCTCTTCCTAATGGTAGAGTAACCCCAAAAATTAATGGTTCTCCTATTCCTAATATTCCTGCTGGAAGACCTCCATTTATTGCTTCTCTCAATTTCTTTTGCTGTCTGTATTTAAAATAAAGAGCTATGGCAGCGCCTACTTGTCCTGCACCAGCAAAAGATTGATAACCATATAAGGAAGTGTATCCTACTTCTTGAATCAAAGTAGCATGCACAGGTGTTAAACCATGGTGCAATCCTGTCATTACAAGTGGTAAGAAGGTTGCCGAAATAATAGCTCCACCTAGCGGTCCAAAATTCTCAAATACCCATAATAAAATTGTAGCTATCCAGTCTGTTACTAATCCGCCTATCGGTTGAAGAACATATAAAGATGCTAGTCCAACTACTGCAATAGCAACTAATGATGGAGTGTGAACCCTTAATGCATTAGGTACTCGTTTCTTTACCCATTTTTCTACAATGGCAATTAAAGCACCAGCACACAATGCTGATAAAACTCCGCCACGTCCATTAGCAAATGTTAATGTTCCTATTCCCATAGCAGTGCCATTTAACGCTCCAACACTACTAATAATTCCTCCTGCAACTAAGCCAAGGAATGGATTTCCGCCCATAACCTTTGCAGCTTGCATAGCAACAGCGATATTTAAGTAGGTAAAAAATGTAGAAGCTAATACGCTTAATGCAGCCATAAATACTGAACCACCATCTGCAATAGCAGCTGGATTAAAAATTTGTGCACCATTTAGGTTATAAATTAAAGTAAATATCTTCATTAGTCCAAAAAGTAATCCTGAGCCAGCAAATACTGGTACAAGAGGTGTGAAAACCTTTGCAAGGAATTCAAAAAAATTGCCTGCATTTTTCTTTGTCATAATTGGATTGTCAATATCAATTTCAGTGTAATTTAGTCCCTCCATATTCTTCAGTTCATCACTTACGTTTTCAGCAACACCAGGTCCAAGTACTACTTGAATTTCAGTATCACTACCAACAACTTTTAAAACTCCGTCGATTCTTGAAAGTGAATTTCTGTCTACTTTAGCTGGATCCTTTACTGCAACACGTAAACGAGTCATACAGTTTTCGAATTCTTTAATATTCGAAACTCCACCTAAAGCTTCTACAATAGTCACTGCAATTGAAACTTTTGTATCCATTTTCCCCTCTCCCTATACTCTATTCCATATTCCTTATTAAGGAATATTATCCTATAATTAGAATATACACCTTTTGTAATTTTATTTCAAGATATTTTTTATTTTTTTATTTTTTCTTATTTTATTTCACATTATGTTATCTGTGCTACTATTATAGTAGTATTAGTTTCTGATTATAATCTAAAGTTTATATAGAAAAGTTATATATAACCTTTCTAAGGTGCATATATTTATATCAAACCATGCATTATTAATATAAATACAGGAATCTTTGTTTTTCTTAAACCCACGAAACATTTATATAATTATTAAAGTAAGAAAATGGTGTAAAAACTTTACGCCTACTTTCTAATTAATGGAGGTTTAATATGAAAATTACTGTTAACACCAAGAATCCTTATCGTAAATGGACTCATGTAGAGAAATATCAAAATACTACCCTACGGTACACACCTTCTTCTGATTTCCCTGAAGTTATGGCAGAAGTAATAGGTAAACCTAATATAATTCGGTTATTTGTAACTTTAGATGAAGTCTGGGATTATCGCACTAATGAATACTTCTGGGACTATCCTATAGGAGTAAATAGATATGTAGATGATGAAAACCATTATCACTACGATTGGCCACTTACTATCCCTTCTCCTGTAAATGCTCATATTCAAGAATATTTAGTTTCTCATGCTATTTATGCGGAAGAAGTTTTACTAAATTTACGTAGATATGAGCGAGAAACTATTGAAGGAATCATAACTTACCAACAATATGAAGAGGTTTTTAAAAATGTTGTAGAATATTATAAGGAGCTTTGCCCAAATATAGCCTATATTGAGTGTTGTAATGAGGTTGAATTAGAACAGTTTGGTAGGCTTAATATGAAGGAATACTATGAACTTTATAAGTGTGCATATAGAGCAATAACTCAATTGAACAAAGAACATAAATATAAAATTCCTCTTAAAATTGGAGGCTTTGGGTTATCTCATGGTATTACTCACTGGCATTACTGGCAAGAATTCTTAGAACTTCTTAGTAATGATAATGATAAAGTAATAGATTTTTATTCTATGCATGAATATCATACAAATCCTCTACGTATTATGGAATTTTACCTCCGCCACGAAGAAATGATTAATGAACTTAGTCTTCCTAATCTTCCACTTTTAATGACAGAATATGGCTTAAGAGTTGGAATTGGAGATGCTGGTAGACCTACTAATCTACAAAATGCTTCTGGAGAAATAGCTGGTATGATAATCGGCTCACATTGTAATAACTTAAAGATGTTTCCTTGGTGCACCTTCCATAATCCAAATCAACAAATTGGAAGAACTATGTTTATACTTAATAATGAAAACAAATACATTCCTACTCCTAGTGGACATGTTATGACAATGTTTAAAATGCTAGGTAGTCACGAGCTAATGATTGAAGAATATTTAGAAAACAAAGCTGTTGCAACTGTAAAGAATGATGAAATTTGTGTCTTAGTATCCAATCCTTATAAAGAATCAGATGAACTATCTCTTATACTAAATAACTTAGATAACAAAACCTATGAATTAATAGAATATATGGTAGATAAAAACACTAATAATTGCTTAACAGATCCTAAATCACATGCATTACAATCTACAAAAACAAGTATAGTAAAACCTACTAATAATTCTATTCATATAAATAAAAGCTTTTTGGATGAATCCTTCTGTCTTTTCGTATTAAAAACAATAGCCTAACAACTCAAGGAAATAAAAAAGCTAACTAGAGCTCTTTTCTAGTTAGCTTTTTCATTAATTATTATTAATATAGTTTACTATATCTTCACAAATCCTATGTGTAATTATTGGGTCCTCTGAACTTGAATTCTTCTTTTCTTTTATTGAGTTGAAAAATAATATGTTGAATTATATTATATTAGTCCTAATTTTTTAAGTCCTTTTTCTATTCCTTCATTAGCTACATCTTCTGTAAAATCATATGCATATTGTTCTAGCTTTTCATGATAACCACCCATAGCTATTCCATATTTTACAGCTTGGAACATTTCTATATCATTTTCACCATCACCAAAAGCATAAGCATTATCTTTACTTATATCTAATAAATTTAATAAATGTTCTACTCCATATCCCTTTGTATACTTAGCTTTATAGATTTCAAAAAGTCCACCATTGCTTATATTTGACATAAATGCATATCCTTCTTTTAAAAATCTTTCACAAACTAAATCAAAGGATTTATTATCATAAGCTACTGCTATTATCTTGCTAACTTTTACAGTTTCTTTATCCCATTCTTCACTAAAGTTGTCTATATTTAATTTAACTTCTTTTATAAGATTTGATATTTTTTCATTATTAATATCTAAAACATAATTATATTCCTGACCCTCAAGCATATACACAACATTATTTTCTTCTAGGAAATCAAGTAATACCTTAAGTTCATTATTATCTAAAGTTTCATTAAATAAAATCTTATTATCTATCTCTGCATAAGCTCCATTTGAAGCTATATATCCATTTAGTCCTAAATCTACTATTCCTTCATCTATACAATTTTTTGGTCTTCCCGTTGCTAAAATAGTTAAATAACCATTTTCTCTTAATTTTACTATAGCATCCTTAGTTACTTTTGTTGGTGCATATATTTTCTTTGTCCAATCAATTAAGGTTCCATCTACATCAAAAAATACTACTCCTTTATGCTTCATAACTTCCTCCTTGTACCTTAAAGCTTTTATTTTTTATCCAATGACTAGTGCCAATAATACTCCCCTTATTTATGTGGGAGATAACGACTTACTTGTCCATAAATAATTGATTCTAAAACTCATATGTATGATCTTGCTCATAAGCAAAATACATATAAGCCTAAAATTACTTACAAATCTATGATTATATAATAACAAAAATATATAAAAGTTTATATCAAATTATGAAAATATAATTCATACTATCTTACTTTATACTTTATATTCGCTCCATGCCATCAAATATTATTGTATACTTATCTAAAAAATAAGAAACATATGATAGTCACTTTTCTTTGTAAAGTCTAAATCTCTATTCTATAGGCATTAAACCTACTAAAAAATGAATTTATATTAATGTCATTTAGTTTTAACGAAAATCTTCTTATTGTCATAAAGAAACTTAATAAATATACCACTAATCACATAACTATATGAATAAATATTTAGAGATGGAAAAAAGCCATATCAAGACTGATTTTATAAAATCAATATGATACAGCTTCTTCACTAATTATTATTAATATAATTTACTATCTCTTCACAAATCTTATGTGATATTATAGAGTCCTCTAAACTTGGATTTGGATTCTTCTTTTCTTTTATAGAATCCAAGAAATGAGTTATTAAATCGTCAAAGCCTCTTTTATAAAGGCTACTTTTCCAGCCTCCAAAGGTAGTTCTAGTCTTACCATTATTGTTAACTTCAATAGAATCAACTAACTCTTCAACAACAAACTTATTTCCCTTTACCATATATTCAATTATTTCTTCTGTGATACCGGCACATCTATTCATTATACCAACAGCTGTAGTATTTTCCCCCTTAAAGGTAACTACTACACTATTTAACTTATTATTTTTCTTAGAGAAATTGACATCTAAACTTTTAACTTCCTCATCCATTAAAAACCTTAAAGTATCAACAACATGGATAAAATCTTCAACTATAAACTGCCTAGTATCTCCAGGTGGATACTCCCTATTTTTCTCCATAACTATAATATCAGCCTTACCCTTTTTCTTTAATTCACTTACCTTAGGACAAAATCTTCTATTAAAGCCTACCATAGCTATTACATTATTTTTCTTAGCTAATTCTACTATTTCTTCACTTTTATTAAGATTATAAGTTAAAGGCTTATCTATATAGACATTAACTCCATTTTCAATTAGCTTCTTAGCAATTTCATAATGTCCATCTGCATGAGTTGAAATTATAGCTCCATCTATATTCTCTGAAATTAAATTTTCATAATTTATATAAGATCTATCTATCTTATATTTATTAGAAACTTCATCTAATACTTTCTTATTTCTAGTAGAAATATATAATTCTACTCCCTCCATTACAGATAGTATTGGTAAATATGCCTTTTTAGCTATAGAACCAAGCCCAATAATAGCGATTTTCATATATAACCTCCAATATTTCTTTACTTTATATAATTATAGTATATTTTACCAATAATTAAAATCTAAATAATGCGAAGCGTTAAAAATGAAAGAATTAAAAAATCAAAGAATCTATAAAGATTTTTATAAATTATTTTTTCATTACTTAATTCTTTCATTCTTTAATTAATAAAATGCTTTGCATTTTATATGTTGAACTTTGAAATTATTTCAGTTAAGTCTTGAGATAATTTAGCTTGTCCTTGAGCTGACTCTGCAATGTTATTTATAGCAACATTAGCTTCACTAACATTTTCTTTAACTGAAGTAGAATTTTCTGTTACACCTTGAACCTTAGCTGATACCTCATCTATAGCTTCTTTAACTTCAAGAATGGCTGCTGCTAACTCTTCACTCATAGCTGCTATTTCACTACTCATTGTACTAACGAAAATTCCATCCTTTTCATATTGCTTTCCTAATTCAATAAAATTATTAAACTCCTTTAATATATCATTATTCATAAAGTTTAATAGCTTATTACTGCTTTCATCTATACCTTTAAAGCTGCCTTTAATTTCATTTACAAGAATCTTCACATTTCCTACTGCTTCTCTAGATGCTTCTGCTAAACTTCTTACTTCCTCTGCTACAACTGCAAATCCTCTTCCATTTTCTCCAGCCTTAGCTGCTTCAATTGCCGCATTTAAAGCAAGTAAATTAGTTTGGCTTGCAATCCCCTCAATAGTATTAGCCATTATTCCTATTTCATTAATTACTTTTCCTTTTTCTATGCTTTCAATTATTTCTCTTTCAACATCTTGATAAATATTCATTGTATTACTTATCATTGTTTCTGTATTTGACTTAATTTCAGCTGCTCTACTCATAATTTTTTCAGAGTTATAGCTTCCATCTGTAGCTTTTCCTGATAGAACATTAACACTTGTATTTACTTCTAAAGCTATCTTAGAAATTTCTTCTGTAGTTGCACTTGTATCAATTATCTCTGAATTAATAGCACTGGATGCATTATCTATTTCATTAAATTGTGCAGTCATTTCTTCAACTGTAGCTGATAATTCCTCACTAGAAGCAGTTACGTTATCTACACTTTCTATAACATTCTCAACTAAATGCCTAATATTCCCTTGAGCTGAATTTAATGCAATCCCTATATCAGCAAATTCCGTTTTAGTTTCAATACTTATATCTGTAGATAAATCATAGTTAGACATTCTATTAGCTAAAGCTAAGATTTTCATAAGAGATTTACTTATTTTTCTTACCATAATTATAGTACATGCTATTGATACTAATAATGTAATAATAGCTAAAATAATTGTATTTCTAGAAGACCTCGAAAAAATCCCTGCATTTTCTTTATTTGCTTCACTAGCCCACTGATTATTTTTTTCCACTAATTCATTAGCTTTACTTAGAGTCCTTGCCTCAATTTCCTCTAACTCATGAAATCTAACTTCTGCTTCTTTCATATTATTAGACTTAATTAAAGGAACAATAACCTCATCTCTGACTATGTTATACTCTCCTATTTCAGCCTTTAACTCATTAAATAATTTTTTATCTTCTTCATTTTCAAGTGCTGATCCGTAAATATCTAAATTAAATGCAGTGCTCTCTTTTAATTTAGTTATACTTTCAATTAATTTTTCTTTTTCTTCACCTTCTGCACCATTAAATAACTTATTTAAATTAACTTCTAATTGTAATAAGTTTTGTATTATTTTAGATATACTACTAACACCAAGTACATTATTTTTATAAAGATTACTGCCAGCTTCATTTACCTTAGCTAAATTAGAAATTGACATAATACTAATAGTAGCTGTTAATACTATTGTAATAGTAAAAGCTACTACTAACTGAGTTGAAATTCTACTAAGCAAAGATTTTTTTTCCATTTTCTATCTCCTTTATGGTCACTTATTCTTAATTGATTTAATAAAGAAATCTTGATTTTATATAAAAGTACAAATATTTTTAAATGAAATTATTTCCATGTACTTATTATATATATTATTTATAGATTGTCCAACTAATTGATACTGTTAAATAGCTAAACTTAACTTTCTAACATAATATTAAAAAAATTTTTAAATTATTAATTACTAGAAATATGTATTTACATATTATGTTATACTCTATTTATAATAAATTTTCAAATTAGAATTTAGAAAAAGAAAAGTCAATTAAGAAGAAACTGGGTTTAGAAACTAAAGACGTCATTTACGGAATGAATAGATAATTGGCATAACGATTTTAATGATACAAACACCATTATTCTTTGTATCGAATTTACCAATGGCATTTTACTTTCACAAGATAAATGTTATGAAATTGACCTTTTAGCCTAGATATAAAGTATGCAAATTTTAGTTTATTCATTATCTACTTGAAGAAATAAAGAAGACTAAAAATATAATTAAAATAGGGAATAAGAAAATTTATTATTTTAAAATCTTCCTATTCCCTAACTTTTTAGTAATTTTATATTGAGTCTTAAATTAGACACTATATATTAAATTTATTTTCTTAAGCTCAATCTATATCATCCAGTTAAATATTAAACTTTGAAATTATTTCAGTTAAGTCTTGAGATAATTTAGCTTGTCCTTGAGCCGCTTCTGCAATATTATTCATAGCAGCAGTAGCTTCACTAACATTTTCTTTAACTGAACTTGAACTTTCTGTAGATGATTGAGTCATATTAGCAACTCCCTCTATAGCTTCCCTCTGTAGCTTTATCAGCTAAAACATTGACACTTGTATTAACTTCTACAGCTATTGCAGAAACTTCCTCTGTAGTTGCGCTTGTATCAAGTATTACCGTATTAATAGTATCTGATGCATTATCTATTTCTTCAAATTGTACAATTAATATCCAAAAATCCCACCTAAATTTCACCTTATTAACCATTAGATATCTTATTTATATTAATTTCTAATTATAATAATAAAATCTGCTACTACTAAGTTAAAATTCAACTACAAATTTAGATAATGAATCTGCTAATTTCTTTAGGTTCTTAAAATTTATACTTTCTGGTCCTGCCATATCTTCTGTTAAACCATCTATTCCTTGTTGTGATATATGAATATTAGGAATATTATTTTGCTCAAAAGGTACGTAGTCGCTAACTCCATCTCCTGTTTGCATATAGTACTTTACCTTCTCACTTGATATACTATCTTCAAAATCAACCTTATCTTCTGTAAATCTCGCCTTTATTGAATCATATAATTCACTTGAATCTTCAACTCTACTAATATTTTTAAGTGCTAATGCTCCTGCTTTTTTAGAACCCACACAATCGATATTTATATTATATATTTTTTCATACATCGGCATCAAAACTGGAACCAAAGCTTCACTACCTTTTAGATTTCTTTCTTCCCCATTAACTAAAGAAAAAATTATATCTTTATTAGAGGTATTCTCTATAACTTTTCTTGCCATTTCTATAGCAACAGCTACTCCAGATGAATTATCTAAACTTCCTGAATAAGCATCAAAATGTGCTGTTATCACTATTGCCTCTTTATTATTTTCACCACTTACTTTACCAACTACATTATATACATCTAATCCTCTTATTATTTTCTGACGATAAGAATCATCAAATACAGTTTCTAAGTCTAGCTCTGTAAATATATCTACTAGATATTGGGTAGTCTTGTCATTTTTCTCAGTTAGCATATCTCTTGGTGAATATTCCTCTGTGGCAAGTATAGTAATAATACCCTCTATATTTTTATAGTCAACTGAATATTTTCTTATTCCTATAGATAAGATAGAGATACTAACTATTAAAATAATAGAAATAATTGATATCCTTTTTAATTTATTAATTTTACTCTCCTCCTAAAATTAATTTTGCAGTTAGTTTTTCTTGAGCTTACAGTACATTAAACTTACTACAATTTGAAAATATAATTTCTAATATATTTTTCAGTTTATCTTCTATAGTAATAATATTAAGGATTTACATAATATATTCATAATTTTTAAATGTATTTATACTAAAGAAGTGTTATATATAATTATCTAGTAAATAAAAAACACCCTAATTACCATACTACTGGTTCATAGAGTGTTCTATAGCTTATTTAAAGAAGTTTATATTCTTTAAAACCTACCTTAAGTCCTTATTTTATTATACTGTCCCATAACTTAAAGTTATTAATTCTTAATTAAACTATTAATTCAGCAAATCCGCTTTTATTTTATAAATTCTTTAATCCATTGTCCTGATTTTTTAATAGTCTTCTTTTGAGTTTTTAAGTCTAGTGCAATAAATCCATATCTATTTTTATAGGCATTACACCATGACCAACAATCAATTCCTGTCCAAGAGTGATATCCAAAACAGTTTGATCCTTCTTCTATTCCTTTATGAAGATATTCTAAATGTTCTTTTATAAACTCAATTCTATAGTCATCTTCAATTACTCCTTCAAAATTTATATATCTATCTTCGCCCTCTACCCCCATACCATTTTCAGATATATACCAAGGAATATTATTATAATTATCTCTTATATTTATGGCAATATCATAAACAGCCTTAGGGTAAATTTCCCATCCTCTATAAGGATTCATCCTTCTTCCTGGCATTTCATAATTATCAAAGTACTTGTCAGGCATCCATGGCTTACTTTCATCTACCTTCTCTTCCTTTGCCTTAATTCTTCTTGGGAAGTAGTAATTTACTCCAAGGAACTCTATATTATTTTCCTTAATTATCTTTAGTTCTTCTTCAGTACTTTCCCATAACACTCCATCTTCTTTTAATAAATCTACAAGGAGTTTTGGGAATTCTCCCTTAATTGCTGGCATTAAGAAAGATTCATTAAATAAAGCATCTGCAATTTTAGAAGCCTTAACATCTTCTTCATTATTAACATCTCTTGGATATGAAGGAGTTAAGTTTAAAATTATTCCTATTTTACCTCCATATTTCCCATAATTATTTTCTTTAAATGCTTTAATTGCCTTAGCAGAGGCTAGGTTAATGTTATATAATGCTTGAACTGCCTTTTTACCATCTACAACCTTTGGATAATGGAATTGATATAAGTATTGTCCCTCTACAACTACTATTGGCTCATTAAAAGTAGTCCAAAGTTTTACCCTATCAGAAAATAGTCCAAAAGCAGTATTTGCAAACTTAACAAATAAATCAACAACATGCTTAGACTCCCATCCACCATATTTATCATATAATTCTACAGGTAAATCAAAGTGATGAAGTGTTATAATCGGAGTAAGATCATTTTTTATTATTTCATTTATTACATTGTTATAAAATTCAACTCCATCTTCATCTGCTTCACCTGTTTCAAAGTCTTTAATTAAACGTGTCCACTGAATTGATGTTCTAAAACTATTTAATCCAATAGATTTAAGCATAGCTAAGTCTTCTTTATAGCTATTATAAAAATTAGATGTTACTTCTGGTCCAACCTTATCAAAGAATAATTCTGGCTCCACCTCATACCAATAATCAAAAACATTCTTATGTTTCTTATTAAAAGTTCCTTCACATTGTGGGCCTGATGTAGCAGCCCCCCATAAAAATCCTTCTTTAAATTTCATATTATTATCCATAACCTTCACCCTTCCTTATTAACCTATTTAAAATCTATATAATGTAATTTTCAAAGACCATATTCAGACAATTTATTTTCATTTTCTATATTTTGATTTTGCATAATCTTATATTTTTTATTTTTGATTCTGCATATTTATTTTTTTATACATATATTTTAATATTTAAATCTATCTACTAAGACGCCCTCTTAACTTTATTTTATCCTCTTTAACAAATGAAATTATTCAAATTTTGAAAATATTTTTCAATTTTATTTGTTGCTAATTTTATAAAAACCATAGTTTTGAAATACAAAGCATTTTATTAGTTAAGAACTAAAAATTAAAGGTGAAAAGTTAGGGATATTTTGCAGAGCAAAACTTCAAACTTAATAAGTGCAAGCACTTTTTATTTAAAAATCTCTTAGGATTTTTTCACCTTAATTTTTAACGCTTCACTCATAGATCCTAATTATTTTGCTTCACAAAATATGACATTCACCTCTTAATAAATTAAAAAGGAGCTATCCTTCTTGGACAACTCCTTTGGTCTATATACTAAAATATTATTTAGTTTCTTTGTAGATAATTAAATAAAGCTCCTAATAAATTTGCATCATTTCTAAACATACATCTTGCTATTTTAGGCCTTATAGTAGCTACTTTTATCTTACTCATAATTAAATCTAGATTTTCATTAATTTTCTCTATAAAATCTTCTCTATCACTTATGGCTCCTCCAATAATTATTTTTTCAGGATCATAAATATACTGCAAGTTAAAAATACCTAAAGCATTATAAAAATAGAAATCTTCTACTGATTTTATAGCATCTTCATCTCCTGCTTCAGCCATTTCAAAAGCTTTTTTACCATCAATTTCACTTTTATCAATTCCTTTAGCCTCTGCAATTCTTCTTCCTATAGAACTTGTTGCTCCTAAATTACTCCACGTTTTAAAGGTTAAGTCATCTCCTTTACCTTCACTTTCTAAAACTGCGATGCCAAATTCTCCACCAAATAGGTGCTTTCCTTTATGTATCTTCTTGTCCTTAATTACAGCTCCACCAATTCCTGTACCACATACAATAAACAATACATCGCTATTATACCTAGCTGCTCCAAGCCAAACTTCTCCTAATGCAGCACAATTAGCATCATTTTCTATTTCTACTTTAAGTCCCAAATCTTCTCCAAATATCTTCTTGAAATTATGATTATTAATACATGGTAGTGCACTGCTTCCACTTATAGAACCCATTTCACTATTAACTGCACCTGGTGCACTTATTGCCACTCCATCTATATTATATTCCTCTTTAGCTTTTTCAATTTCTCCTATAAGCAAGGCTTTGAATTTATCAAAATCATTAGCCTCCGCTCTAAGAGAATCCTTCTTAATTATTTCACTGCTCTCTTTTATTATAGCAACCTTTATACTGCTTCCTCCAATATCAAATACAATATAATTTTTCAACATCTTAGCCCTTACCCCCTATAAATTCTCTTTATTAAATAATTATATCAAATAATCATTTAAATTATATATAATATTCTAAATATTATTACATATCTTTTTGTTAACTATAAGTTTCCTAAATATAAAAGATAGACTATTTTTAAGCTTTCCCTTGAACCTAGGAGTTACCTATAAAAATTAGTCTATCTTTATTTAACGCTATGTTTAAGTATATTGTTGAAATATTGCAAAATTAAAGGATGTCCATGTTAGACATATTAGACATCCTTTAATTTCGTATTAAATAGAATCTACTCTACAGATATGAATTTGCTTAATATTTCCATAACTCGTTATCCGCTATTACATTGAAGCTAATTTTTCCAGCTTCCTCTTTAATTTCAACTGTGATAAATGTTAAATCTTTGCCACTTAATTTATCATATACTACAACTGTATTACTTAAATCTTTATAAGTATATGTTAAAATTAAATTGCACGTATTGTGCACTTTCAAGGTATATAAAGAAACCTCTATATTTTCATTTTTTTCTAATCTCTTTACTTTAGCTTTTTTGTATGCACCTTCTCCATCGTGAGTCAGCTCAATATTAGTCAAAGTATCTTTTGTTAGATTCTTGATATTAATTCTTTGCATGCAATCGTACATTATTCCATCTCCTTAATATTTTACCATCAACCAACTCGGCTGTTACTTTACTTAAAACTATTATAACTATATTTACCATTACAGCACTTACCATTGTTCTTGTAATAATTAAATACTTTCCAATAGTTTATTATTTAATTATACACAAATAATAGTAAATATTAAACATTATTTACCATTAAATATAAATTTCTTTTCTTTCTTTAAAATCCTTTATTTGAGTAGTGGAATATGAAGTATGCGATTGAACGAACAATCTTTTACACCTTATTGTATCTTTTTCTGTTTTAAACAACTCTATCCATTTAAACCAATACATATAATTTGCAAGGTATTTGGTTGCAACACCATGAAATCCAACCATAAACTGCTTTAATCTACTATGGTAGGCATTTATATGTTGAATATGATATATACCCTTTTTATATTTACCAGTCTCTATTTGCTGCATTTCAACATCGAAGTTATTTTTAAACTTAATATAACTTTTATGTGAATCTACACATAGAGTTGATTTTTCTTCTATTCTATCTTTAAAAAGCCTCTCTACATCTGTATAACGCATTCTACCATTACAAACTAATTCTGATATAACATTTCCCATTCTATCAGTAGCACACATTACAGATACTTGATTATTAGAGATACCTCTCTTTTTCTTTTCCTCTTGGCTTGAAGGTTTACTTTTAGGACCTCGTTTATATGGTTTTCTTGGCATAGTAAATGTGTTGCTTTTGCTATGATTCCCCTTATAGGAAAGTCTAAAGAACGTCTCATCTGCTTCAACAACCCCTGATACATGACCAATTCCTATATATACTCTTACAGCGTCTAAAATTTTATGTCTCCATAAAAATGCTGTAGGTATGCTGATTCCAACTATTCTAGCACATTTTCTAATTGAGTAACCTTCAATCATACATTTGATGTAAGACATCCATACTGTAAAATCTTTCTTACTATTGTAACAGGGGGAGTATGTGAAATCTGTAAATGTCTTGTGGCAATCTTTGCAAATATATCTTTGTTTGTCATTATACTTGCCATTTCTTAATACTCTATCTTTTTTACAATAAGGACATACTCTACCAGAAGAGAACCTATTTTCTTTTATTTCATCTTGAATTTCACTTGTCATAGAGCCTAAAATTAACTCTTTTTCAAGATAATTATATACTTGTTCTTGCTCACATTTGCTTAAAGTTGAAAGAAATTTTATTACAGAACTTGCTCCAGACATAGTATATTCCTCCATCGTTACATTATATTTATATTATAACCTATTTAGGATAATTTAATCAAATATCAACATATATCTTTAACATAGCGTTATTTAACTATCGATATTTAATTAAATCTTTCTGTAATTGATATTTGCAAGTTTAAATTATTATCTTAGAAATAATTACTTTCAAATTTTTAAAATAATTCTTCCCTGAATTATACTACAGGATAACTTTTCAATACCTTTAATTCACCAACAATAGTGTAATCTCCTAAGGTTGCTGGCATTAAGATACTATCTCCCATTTTAATTTCTTCGGAATATTCATTTCCATTTCTATCTATTCCTTTAATATGTCCATAACCTTCTACGCAAGTGTACATATCAAAGTTTTCCTCGTTACCTTTATCTTTATATTCCTTAGTTATTGATAACTTTTCAATTCCAAAGTATTCATTTTTGCATAATAAGCTATAGCTATATCCATCAAAGACTACTTCTTCTCTTTTACTTAAATTCTCACATTGAAGATCAAACTTTATAACATCAAGTGCCTTTTCCACATGTATTTCTCTAGGTCTTCCATAGTCATAAACCCTATAAGTTACATCACTATTTTGTTGTATTTCTGCTATAATTACTCCTTCGCATATAGCATGTACAAGACCACTATTTATTAAGAAGCAATCACCTTTTTTTACTTCTATTTTATTTAAACATTCTTCTACCGTATTATTTTTTATTGCTTCTTCAAACTGTTCCTTAGTGCAATCTTTAGTTCCAACTATTAATGAAGCACCTGGTTTAGCATCCATAACATACCAAGCTTCTGTCTTTCCATAATCCCCTTCATATTTAGCTGCATATTCATCACCTGGATGAACTTGAACTGAAAGCTTTTCTTTAGAATTTATTAATTTAATCAAAAGTGGGAATTTCTCTTTACTTACTTTATTGCCTAGTAACTCTACCCCATACTTTTCAATTAAATTATCAAAGGACATACCTTTAAGCTCTCCATTTGCCACTATACCTGTACCATTAGGATGGCAAGCTATATCCCAAGTTTCTCCTATTTCTCCTTCTGGCATATTGCTTCTAAAAGATTCAAAATCTCTTCCTCCCCATATTTTCTCGTAATACAAGTTTTCAAACCTTATAGGATACATTATAATTTCCTCCCTTAGTTAATTTATATTTTTCCTATGTAAAATAACGTTGCCCTTATTATTACCTTAAAACATTCCCTTTTGATATTAAAAATTTATAAGGTAAAATTTCAGCAATTCTATTTATATTATATATTATATCTATTACACTTATTTTTCCAGTATTTTCTTTAGATAAGTAACAGTTTATATCAAAAAAATACAAAACAATAAATCTATACAACCTTTATGTCATTCAATATTCTTATTTTATCCCATGGCTACCATTGCTAATACTCCCATTTTCTCAAATTCGGAGCTAAGCACTGCTACGCTCATAGATTAATTCTTCTAAGAATCACTTTATCTTAAATTTATAAAATATAATCTTCTATACAATGAGCCACAGATGTAACAATATAATTTGCATGATTTTTCAATTCATTTTCTACATAGTCAAAGGTAAAAGAATTTTTAGTAATATCAAACATACTTACATCATTCCAAGAGTCACCAATAGTATATACATCATTCATATTAACTTCCTCTTGAGATGCTATAAACTTTACTCCCTCGCCTTTAGAACATCCCTTTGGAACAATATCTATATAAATATCATTTCTATATGCAATTATTTCATCCTTAAATTCTTCATTAATTTCATTTTTTAATTTTTCTATTTCTTCAATATTTTTATTTGGGCTATAAATAGAAATTAAACTAAGATCTTCATCTATTTCATCTATAGAATTAACCCTTGTTTTACTAGGATAAGGCAGATTATCTCCATCATCTAAAAGGTAAGTATTAAATCCAGATTCAACAGAAATTGCTATATCATCACTATGAATTTTTGATAGTATTTTCTTTATAATATCTTTCTTAATTATCTTTTGCATTATTTTACTTCCTAAAGAATCAACAATTAATGCTCCATTTAAAAGTATAAAATAATTAGCTCTTATATTATATTCATCCTTGATCATCTTAACTCCGTTATAAGGTCTTCCTGTTGCAATAACTAATAACCTTCCTAGATTTTGCAATTTATGTACTGCATCTTTATTTCTTTTTGTCATACTATTCTTTTCTAATAAAGTCCCATCTAAATCAGTAGCTAATAATTTAATCATCATTTCCTCCATTTATGTTATTAAAATCAAAACTTATTTACTACATTATTTTATCATATATTATTATAAATTTTTACAAATTCATTATTTATTCAACTTTTCCTCAAACTAACATGAATTAAAAATCATTAAAAATAGATAATAAACTATAAGGAGGGATTATTATGTCCAAGAATTCAAAAAAGAAAAGTGTTTATTTACCTAATGAAAGAACTAATTATTCACCACCAAAACACGCTTTAATAAGTCATGGTAAAACTGAAGAACCATCATCTATGCTTCCTAGCACAATAATAGATGATATAGTTGTAAACAATATTTCAAATGTGGAGTTTGACTACACTGAAGAAAGTATCCTAAGCGTAGATGATGATATTTAGGTTTTATTTCAACTATCACTTTATATATATTATACGCTCGGGCTCAGTCGCGAGCTCTAAGTCAACTTATTAATAAATTAAATACTAAAATAATATTTATACTTTAAGGAGGTTTTTTAGATGGCAAAAAGTAATGATAAGAAAAAAAGAACTGATGGTACTATACCAATGAAGGGCAAGAATGTTCCTTCATCCCTTAATTCAAGTAATACAGCTACATCATTTAATAGCTACTCTAAAAAGGATAAAGTATTGAAGGATAGTAAAACTAATCAACTTTATTGATTTAATGTAATTGTAGACTTTATATATTATGATTAGACTTCGTCGCAATATCCAAGTAGTCTTCCACATAATATATAAAGTCTACTAATAAAATATAAATTTAAAATTATCAAAACTGCTCTTTTATAATTGCATTAAATACATAAATATTGCTAAAATTCCGAATAAAATAGATAAATCAATAAAAGCTAATACATTCTCTTTCTTTATGATTGCTAGTAAAATATTAATAATACTTAATATAATATTAATACAAGCTAATATAGGATTAGTAAAAAGTCCCCTAATAAATATAGATTCTAATATATATAATCCTGTAATTATAAATAAAATAGTGTGCATTATTTTAATAAGTTTACTTTTAGTCATAAAAATATTATTACTCATAGTATTTTACCTCCTTATTAAATGAAAATTTAAAACTTTTTATATTTTTTCCACATTGTACTGTATAAATAAAAGAAATTCAATGTTTTTTTACTAAAAATATATTTTAAATACAATTTTCAGTTAAGTGCAATACACTTTAGAGATACCGTACTATTCAATTTTCAAAGATTATTTACTTTACAATAACTTCATCTACAAAATAGATTTTAATTAGGTATAAAAAAACACCTTATTACTCATTTTCGAATATTAAGATATCTTAAGTAATTTAATATTTAATTTATATTCGTCAAATTTTAATTTAATATGCTTATTAGTATGCTCAAACAACTTACCGACAAACTGGATTTTTTCTTTATTCAGTATATTCAAATATTATCTTTTCACACTCTCTACAGCAAAAAACATTATCTATTGTTGCTCAATTAAAATTAAAAGCAAGCGATATCCCATCCTTACTAGCATGTACTCTTATTCTATGTTTCTTTTTATCCCATATTATAGCAGACCCATTTCCTTGTAAATAACCCTTTTCCATTTCACTATTACAATATGGACACTTCATATTTTTACCTCCTATAACTTCAAATTTTCCTATTTCATAGTTTTTAAATAACATTTATTTTGAATTCTTATTTATCAGTTAGCTAAAAAATAACTAATTAATGTAATAATGCACCTATGAATTAAAATTTTATTGTTTTATTTAATCTAACTTTTTCTCATAGGCTTTTACACATGTAGGTATCAAGGCAACTATTATCCATAGTAAAAATTTTAATATACTGTGTTTCATACAAAAGTGAATTGTATATAGTAACATAAAAGTCGGTAATACAGATAATATAGTTAATTTATATTTATATTTTTTAAATTTGATAAATAACTCCCTCATAAAGTTCTCCTATTCTGATTCCCTAATATAAAGCTTATAAACATTTGATTCATATATTATATTTAGCTTAGCATCATCTTCTGTTACATCACGGATAATTAATCTATCAGTGTTAATACTATCTACTTTCATTTTACTTAATCTCCCTCAATATATAATATATAAATGACCCTACTTCATACAATCTTTAACTATTGCCCTTCACTCTAAGCTCAATCATAAATTCGCTCAATAATAGTCGTTAAAATTCAACTAGTCTGAATTTACTTCTTTAATATTCTTACATCTACTAAATTAAATTATTAAAGGAGTCCTTAACATATTGTCATAAGCCAAATTGAAGTTCAGAAGGTCAGAGAAGTATAATATGTTAAAGACTAATATCCAATTTCAAATCAACTTTTATACAAATTATACCATTTAAATTAATTTAATTCTAATTAATATGTAATTATAATGAATATTTATAGATATCTACTTCATTTTCTTTATAATTTATCGATAATTAAAGTATTGTCTTGTTTATATTTTATTTTTGATGTGTATTTAAGGAGATTGAGATGAGAAAAAAACTAAATAATAAGACTGGCGTTACTAAACGTATACATAAAATTTCATTTAAACTTATAGCAAATTTTGCTTTACTCATTGCTTTGCTGCTGTTTATCTGGGCCTTGGGACTCTATAATATTAATAAAATTAATATGGCTTCAGAAAAACTCTACTTAAATAATACTCTTGGAATTTCATATATAAAGGAGCTAAGTGAAAATTCTACATATAATTATCTTAGCAGTAAGCTATTAATTAATACTAAAGATGTTTCTGAGAGAAAAGAAATAATACAAAATATCGCAAATAACAATAACAGAAACACTCAGCTAATATATTTATATGGCAAATCTATTACTTCAAATGAAAATAAGGAAAGATTTGATGAAATAGTTTCAATCCTAAAAGATATCGAAGAAGTCTCAGATAAAATTATAGCCTTAGTTGAAGATAATACAATAGATGAAGCTTCTAATTATATTGAAGACCTTGATACTCTAAGAGAAAATCTTACTTTTAAGTTAGATAAACTAATAGGATTGAATAATCGTTGGGCTGAAGATTCTCTTATAAAGAATAAAGAAACATATAATTCTTCAGTTAAAATTACAACTATAGTGCTAGTTCTATCATTAATAATTGCATTAATATTTGCAACAAGGATAACCTCTAGAATATCAAAATCAATAAAGAAAATACTGACTTTATCAAATAGATTAGCAAAATATGACTTATCTGAAAATATAAATATAAAACATAAAGATGAGTTTGGTGAAATTGCAACTTCATTAAATATAGCTCAAGAAAATTTAAGAAATATAATAACCTCAGTAATTAATAGTAGTGACAAGGTTAATTCTTCTAGTGAAGATTTATCTACTGCTATTAACGAAGTTACTTGTAAATTCGATCAAATTAATGACTCCTCATTAGAAATCAGCTCTACAGTTGAGGAAACTAGTGCTATAACAGAAGAATTATCTGCCTCTATACTAGAAGTAACTTCAAGTATAGAAGTACTTTCTGAAAAAGCTACTGACGGTAACATAAATGCAGAAAAAATAGAAAAAAGATCTACTAAAATTAAAGATAATACTGAATATGTAATTAATAATACAAGTAATATTTATAAAAGCTTTGAAAATGATATAAAGATATCAATAGAAAAAGGAAGAGTTGTTAATGAAATAGTGAGTATGGCAAATTCTATTGAAGCAATTGCTGAACAAACAAACCTTCTAGCTTTAAATGCAGCAATAGAGGCTGCTCGTGCTGGAGAACAAGGAAAGGGATTTGCAGTAGTTGCAGAAGAAGTTAGAATGCTTGCTGAACAATCTAAATCTTCTGTTCAAAATGTGAAGAATACTATAAATGAGGTAAAAACAGCATTTAATAATATTACAGATAGTAGCAATAACCTACTTCACTTTATTGATGATGAAATAATGAAAGAATTTAATAACTTTATAAATGTTGGTGATAAGTATGAGAAAGATGGAATGTTTATTAGGGAAATGAGTGAAAATATAGCCTCTATGTCTGAAGAAGTTTCAGCTACAATGAATGAGCTAAGTAATGCTGTTCACTCCTTAGCTTCTATGTCACAAAATTCATCTAGCAATGTTACCAATGTAAAAGATAGTATTAATGATACTAATAATGCTATATCACTAATGATTGATTTATCTAAATCTCAGTCTGATTTATCTAGTGAACTTAATGAATTAGTATCTAAATTTAAACTGTAATTAATATATAATAAATTAAAATTGTAATTAATATTCAAATTATATGGTTCTGTCACACAAAAGTGATATCAATAATAAAAGAGAGAGTATCTAGTTTTGTTTTTACACAAAACTAGATACTCTCCTTTAATAAAATTTTATATTATGAATGAAGTAATTTCAAACCAGTTACTTCATTCATTTTTTACTCATAAATGTGTTTATTCATTAATTATTAGTTATTAATTGTGCGCCAGCACCCTACAGGCTTCCCCTATTTCTCATCATACCATCGCCAGAGCCACCACATCTGCCTCTACCCATTCTTGAGTTATTTCCTTTTCCGTATCTTCCATTTACTCCATCATACTTTTCATTATAATATTCACAATTAGGATTTCCCCAATAATCATTTTCTACATTATCTTCTATTTCATTAATAGTAGATTTTCCATAACCTAAATTTCCTTCATTTGTTTCTGCTGAAGCAACTATAGCCCCAACTCCAACAGTAAGTGCAGAAATTATTGCAATTGATAAAAATAGTTTTTTCATAGTTACTATACCTCCTCAATAACTTATACCTATATAATAACTATTACTTTTCATAAGATAATGATGAATTTGTGATGAATTTGTGAAAAGTTATATTTTTTTAATTAATTTATTAGGAACTATAAAATAAAACTCGCTTCCCTCACCTAACTTGCTTCTAACACCATATAAAAATCCATGTGCCATAATTATTTCTTTGGAAATTGCTAATCCAAGGCCCATTCCACCACTCTTATCTCCCTTATAATATCTATCCCATATATTTTTTAAGGATTCTTCATCTATACCTATTCCATAATCTCTAACATAAATTTCTACTCCATTATCTATATTTTTAATTCCAAAAGTTATCTCATCTCTAGTACTTTTAGAATATTTTATAGCATTAGTAATAAAATTAGTCAAAACTCTATATAAGTAATTGCTATCTATTTTAATATAATAATTGCTGTCTTCTAATTCATTTTTAAGAACTAAATTTTTATTTATACTTACTATATTTTTTAATTTATAGTAGCTTTCATTGATAAAATCTACAAGGTTTGTATCAGCAAGGTGTATAGTACTTTTATTTTCTCTAAGCTTACTTAGTACTAATATTTCTCCTACTAAACTTGATAAAATATCTACTTCCTCAATAATATTAGTAGCATAATCTACTACCTCTTCCCCTTCTACTAGACCATCCTTTATTACTTCACTATTAGCTCTAATAACACTTAAAGGAGTTTTTAAATCATGACTTACATTACTAATAAACTCTCTTTGCATAGTGTCCTTTATTTTAAGTTCTTCTGACATTTTATTAATGCTCTTATTTAATTCCTCAATCTCATCATTAGTAGTTACTTCTAAGGTATTTTCATAAATACCTTTAGATATGTTATCTGCTCTTTTTTGCAAAGCAATTATTGGCTTAGTAAATTTTTCACCTAAATAAAAAGCAATAATAATTGATAATACTAGTGAAAAAATAAATATAGCTACAATTATTAAATTAACACTTTTAATTAGAGATCTAATTTCTTCATAATCCTTGTACACTACTATATCTCCATAGTCTGACGATTTTTTTATACCAATATAAGTATTACCATCATTATCTTTAAAAATATCCTTATTCTTAACACTTGCAAAATCTATATTTTTACTATGATTCATCATTCCCATTTTGCCCATATGTCCCATTCCACCACTTGAATTGTTACCCCCTGAGCCTTGTCCCCTACTCATTGTCCTACACATATTCTTAACTGATCCATCATTAACTAACACAGCATATATATCAGTTAAATCAATGACAGTATTATTCTTAGCTGCTTCTAAAACATACTCGCTTGCAATTTCTAAGTCTGAATACTCATTATTTATGTAGATTTTCGGCAATATAGATGATGTTAAAATAAATCCTACTAAGATTACAACTATGTTTATAAGTACCATGTATTTGATAATTCTTTTACTAATCTTATTCATCTTCAACTGTAAGGCTATAGCCTACCCTCCATATAGTTTTTAAATTATCTCTAAAAACTTCTATCTTTTCTCTAAGTTTCTTTATATGAGTATCAACAGTTCTTGTATCTCCAAAGAAGTCATATCCCCATACCTTTAAAATCAAATCTTCCCTTGAGAAAACTCTATTCTTATTCTTAACAAAAAATATCATTAGTTCATATTCCTTAGGTGTTAATATTACTTCCTCACCTTTTTCAAATACTCTTCTATTATTCTCATCAATATTTAACTTTCCTATATTAATTTCACTTTCAATTTCTTTTAATGTACTTTTTAATCTTAAAGAAACTCTTAGCACAAGCTCCCTCATACTAATAGGCTTTACCATATAATCATCTGCTCCAAGTTCAAGTCCAAAAATCCTATCTTCCTCTTCTCCTCTAGCACTAGTTATAATTACCTGAGTCATCTTATTTAAAGACTTAACCTTCTTTAAAAGATACCATCCATCCTTGTAAGGCATCATTATATCAAGGATTACTAAGTCATATATATTATTTTCTATTAATTCTTCTGCTATCTTACCGTCACTAGCTAGTTCTATATTATATCCTTCCTTTTCTAAATATAATTTCATAACCTTGCTAATTTGCTTTTCATCTTCTACTATTAATATTTTTGACATTTTTCCTCCATAAATTTTCATTAGTATTCTTAAAACCAATATATCATATTATTACTTAAATTAATTATTTTTAACTCCTTATTTTATCTAAATGGGAATCTCAATATTAAAATTCCTAACCAATAATGGAGATAAGACAGGGTTTCTCATATTAAAATAGAAATCTTAATTCTAAAGCTCCTAGAAATAATTGAAGTAATACAAGGTTATCTCATATTAAAAGGGCTATATTAATTCTAAAGCTGATAGTAGTAATAAAACTAATCCAAGATTATCTCATATTACAGTGAGAATATTAATGCTAAGGCTGCCAGACTAAAATTAATTGGGTCATCACTTACATAAGCATTATTTCCAAAGAATAATCCAGGATCCTGTTCTAACCTATTTAATATAAACAATATATAGTAATTTAATGGAGAAATATTTATTGTATTTGTATAAAGTGGAAGAATAGCATTATGGTTGGATATAACCATATTTAAAGATGGCGTATAATCAACTGTTACTTTAGGCATATTTTCAAAGGTTTCTTTAATAAAGTTATTAGCTGCCTCATCATTATGAATAATATTCTTTGATGAATGCTGAATATTTCCAAGCTCTACTTCATTAATATATATCCCAATTAAATATGTAGTCAAACTAATTTGCAGGTTTGTTTCAACATTTGAATTTCCAAATGAACAGTTAATATTTGTATTATTAATTGCTGAATTTGTGCTTATAAAGAAAAATAATCTATTATTATTTCTAAAAATTAATTCTCCATCTTTAATTATTGGATTGCTATTACCTAAAACTCACTACAAGAAGGTACTTCTCCACCAGCAAAGGGTTTACAATTATCCCTACTCATTTTCATACCACCCCGCTCTAATATTTCTACAAATCTTATTGTTTCTCTACTAATCTAGCTACATTTAATAACTTATAAAGTCTCTTACTAACCTGCCTATTCATTAGCAAATCTAAGTAATCCTTTATCCCCTGAAATTTTACTTTAGATAGTATATTACAGTATATGTTTTAAGATTTGAATATAACGGCAAATATAAATATAATATGTTCCATAAAATAAACGGCTACAAAAAGGAGTCAACGGGTTCTGTTTTGAGGTGCAAAAAGTTTTTCACAATAAAAATCACAAGCACTTTCACAATATAAATCACAGCAAAATAACCAAAAGAAAGGTCGAGCATATGCCCGACCTTTTTAATTCGCATTAGTTTAAAATTTTAAACTTATTTTTTTATTTCTTCGCACACCAATTTTATAAAAGAATTCTCTTCATTTTTCTCAAGTAAGCTATCTAACTCTTCTTTTGATAAAAATCCTAGTCTTTCCATTGTTAAACCGTACCCACCATCATTACTATGAAATAAATACACTTCATCTCCTATATTAAATTTTCTAGCTCCATTAAAATAATAATTTGCTAATTTAAACATATCTTCTTCTATGTCTAAATTACTATATGCCCCATCAAACATTATTCTTATTTTATTTTCTTGTATACTTAGTGATATATTAGTATCTTCTATCTTATCCTCTGTTGGTCCATATGCCATACCTAATAGAGTCTCTTCGCTTACTTTTTCTTTATTTTTATAAACTTCATATACTACATTTAGTTCATAACTTTTATCTGTAGGTAAGTTTTTTAACTCATATTTAAACGCTCTATTTCCAGTTAGAGATAATATTTCCATTTGTTCATCTGTAAATTCTTCATATTTTATTGTAAAATTTTCATTTTTAGTACATCCATTAATAATTAAGGTACTCAATATAATAATTAAAGCCAATATTTTTTTCATCTTTTACCCCCAGTAATTTATATTTTTGTGATACCTAATTTATAAAAACCTCTATCTTTTTTAATAAAATATTTCCTTAGATTAAAGGTTATGTTTCATATTTAAATTCAAAATATAATACTATTGCGAAATATTTATTTAACAGTATTATAACATCATCTTCAAACATCTTCCATTTATTCTTTAGTAAACTGACTTTTCACTTGAAAAATCACATTAAAATCCGTACTGTTAATAAATTTATTAGCGGTGTGAATTTACTTGTGAATTTGTATGTGTTTTTATAAAAAGCAACTCTAAATCTAGCTTTTATCGCACTTTAGAATTGTATGAATTTTAATGTGAAATTTGATGTGATTTTAAGTTTTGCACCTCAAAACCGAAACCGTTGAAAAAGAAGTTCTAGCCACTTAATATATTCAGAGTGTAACATTAAATTTTATTGAAATTCAGCTTCTCTGAATTTCTTCCTTTAATAGGCATGCATCCCCAAGTTTAAATTACTCAAAAGGAGTCTTTAACATATTGTGCGTAGGTCGACTTGGAGCTTGCGAGGTCGACTGAGCATAATATGTTAAAGACTCCTGCATAATTTAATATAATTAACTTATTTTAACATTATTATTACATAACTGATATTCTATTTCATTTAACAATTCGGTATAATTAACATATAGACCAATTTTTATAAGGATGGCGAAAGAATTGAAAACTAAACATTTAATAATTATTTCCTTTGATGCTGTGTCTTCAGAGGATGTTTCAAAATTAAAGAATTTAAGTAATTTTAAATATCTAATAGATAATGGTAGCTTAATCACCAATGTTAAAAGTGTTTACCCTACCTTAACATATCCAGCTCATGCAACTATAATGACTGGATTATATCCTAAAAATCATGGAATAGTTAATAACACTCTAAATAAATTTTCTGACCTTAACCCAAATTGGTATTGGTACAGAAAATATATTAAAAGTAAAACTCTCTATGATTTAGCAATAGAAAAAGGCTTAACTACAGCCTCCCTACTATGGCCAGTCTCTGGACGAAGTAAGATAAAATATAACTTAACTGAAATCTTTGCTCCTAAGCCTTGGCAAAATCAATTAGTTATGTCTGCCCTATCAGGTAGTCTTTCTTATCAACTAGATTTAAATAAAAAATTTGGCTATTTAAGAAAAGGCTTGGCTCAACCTGAGCTTGATAACTTTGTTCATGAGTCAGCTAAATATACTATATCTAAATATAAGCCTAATTTATTACTTATTCATTATACTGATGTTGATACTAATAGACATTATCATGGCTATGATAGCAAGGAAGCTAATGATGCTTTAATAAGACATAATGAAAGACTTGGAGAAATAATAGAATCTTTAAAGGAAGCAAATATCTTTGAAGAAAGCACTATTGTTACTCTTGGAGATCACAGTGCCTTAGATGGTGATTACATGATTAGATTAAATTCACTATTTAGGGAAAATAATCTTTTATCAGTAGATTCAAAAGGTAAAATCACTAATTATAAAGCAGTTGCAAAAACTTGTGATGGATCTTCTTATGTCTACTTAAAAGATAAAAATGATACTGAAACATATAATAAGGTTAAAAAACTCTTAGATACTGTTCTAAACTCTAAAGATTCACCTATAGAATTTATTTTAAATGGCAAAGAAGCAGAAAAAGAAGGAGCAGATCCTAATTGTAGCTTTATGGTAGAAGGTTCTCTTGGCTATTACTTTATAGATGAAGCCTTAGGTGAATTTGTAGAAAAAGTTCCTGAAAATGAAGTCGGAAATGTATCTCATAGAACTAAAGCTACCCATGGCTATCACCCAAATAAGGATAATTACAATACCTTCTTTATGGCATATGGCTGTGGAATAAAAAAGGGAATTGAGATTGATGGTGGCAAGCTAATAAATCATGGACCTACTCTTGCAAAACTATTAGATCTTAACTTTGGAAATGTAGATGGGGTTTCTGAAGATAGAATTCTAGACCTATAATCATGCACTTTATATAAATGCAAAAATAAATAATATATAACCTATATTATTTACCTATAGGAGGAATTCAATTGAATAATAAAGATGATATACTTTCTAAATACCTTGTTACTGGAATGATAATTGGTTCCCTAGTTGGTGTTATTTTTTCAATAATTATGAGGCATAACACCTTTTTCTCAATAAGTGGCACAGGTTTTGGGCTAGTATTTGGTTTAATAATTGCAAATATTACATGGTCTTTGAAGAATACAAAAAAATAATATTACTAATTATTATATTATGAACTTTAATTATCTTAAATGGATGAAGTGCTTTTTAATATACTTGATACTAATAGACTCAATTGACTTACCGAAATATAGTACATTAAGCTTATTTCCATATATAGGTTTTAATTTTATTATTTAAAATATATGAGGTGAATAATGAAAGAAGATATTTATAATTATTTAGAGAGTTTTGAATATCTAACTAAAGAAAGATTCGAAATGTTATATAAACTTATTTATGAAAGTACTTCTAAAAATATCAATGAAAAATTATGGGCCAAATTACCTTCATTTTATGTAGATGATAAAGTTGTTCGCTTTATTCCATTTAAAGATCATATTAATATTCAAGCAGAAGCTGTTATTCTTCACAAAGATGAATTATCAGAATATAAGATAACACCAAAAGGAATGTTACAAATCTTTCATAATCAACAGATTCCATCTGAGTTATTGAAAGTGATATTTAAAGAAACTTTCGAAAGAAACATAATTTGAAAACAAATCTAAAAACAGTATTTTTACTTTTAAACTCATCCTATTGAATCTCTATAACAATTGCTAATTCTAAAAAAAGGGGGAAATTATGAAAAGTTTAACTAAACAAGAATTAAGCTGGGCCCTATATGATTGGGCTAACTCGGCTTACTCAATGACTATTACTTCATCTGTCCTTCCAATGTATTTTAAATCTGTAGCTGAGGCTGGTGGAATGTCTTCTTCTAACTCAACTGCACTATGGGGATATACTATATCCCTATCTACACTGGTTGTATCAATGCTTGCACCAATTTTAGGTACAATAGCAGATTATAAAGGTAATAAGAAAAAATTCTTTAAGACCTTCTTTAGTGTTGGAGTGTTAGCTACTACACTACTTGCTTTTGTTCCAGCAAATAATCCTATACTACTACTTATTTGTTATGGATTTGCCTTAGTTGGATTTTCAGGTACAAACATATTTTATGATGCCTTTTTAGTAGATGTAACTACTAAAGAAAGAATGGACAAGGTATCTTCAGCAGGTTTTGCTCTTGGATATATAGGAAGTACTATACCTTTTATAATATCTATTGCAGTAGTTTTACTTTCTCAAATGGAGATAATACCTATATCACTACCATTAGCTTGTAAGATAACCTTCTTAATAACAGCTGTTTGGTGGCTTGTATTTACTATTCCAATATTGAAAAATGTTAATCAAGTTTATTATATAGAACCTGAAAAGGAACCTATTAAGAAATCCTTTGAAAGACTACTTAAAACATTAAAAGCTATAAAAAGTCATAAGAATATATTTGTTTTCCTAATAGCATACTTCTTCTATATAGACGGAGTTGATACAATAATCGGAATGGCTTCATCCTATGGAACAGACCTTGGAATATCAATGGTATCATTACTTATAATATTATTATTAACACAATTTGTAGCCTTTCCTTTTACAATTCTTTATGGAAGACTTGCAGAAAAAGTTGGGGCTAAAAAACTTCTTTATGTAGGAATAATTACTTATATCATAATTTGTATTTATGGATACTTTATTACAACTGCCCTTGGCTTCTGGATACTTGCAATGGCTGTTGGATCTGCTCAAGGTGGAATACAGGCAATTTCAAGATCCTTCTTTGGTAAAATGGTACCTAAAGAAAATGCAAATGAATTCTTTGGATTCTATAATATCTTTGGGAAATTTGCAGCAATAATTGGTCCCTTCTTAGTTGCAGTAATAACACAAGCAACAGGGCAAACAAGAAATGGAATTCTAAGTCTTATAGTTCTATTTGTAATAGGATTCTTTGCCCTTGGTAAGGTTAAAGAGTAAGTTTTAAAATACGAAGCATTTTGAAATGAAAAAATTAAGAAATGAAAGAATGAAAAAATGAAGGAAGAGGTTTTGCAACGCAAAATCTCTTTTGTTTTACAGATTTTCTTAAAAAAATCTGTAAGGATTTTTTTAGACATTCTTTCATTTTTTAATTCTTTCATTCTTTCATTACTAAAATGCTTCACATTTTATTACAATTCTCCTTATATTATAAATACGCTTATTATTGCTATAAAAACATATAAATATGGTTCTAATCTAATAATCTTACTTTCAAAATCCTTAGTATCTACAACTGTTTTTCTAGTTAACTTGCTAAATACTTTTCTTAAAGAATTAAATATAATCCATCCAATAATTGTACCTAATGTATTCATTATTAAATCATTAATATCTGTTGCCCTATTCTTAGTAAAAAGTTGTCCTATTTCTATTATGAAAGAAAATATTATTCCATATGATAATGTGTTTAAGAAACTTCTATACTTCTTCCATAAGGTAGGTAATAAAAATCCAAAAGGCATAAAGAAAATTATATTTAATATACCTGAAATATCAAATCCATCCTTAAAAGGTATTAAATTTATATTAGGATTAAATATAACTTCATTAAGTCCAGATAATCTTCTCCATTCACTTATTGATGGGAAACCAACAACTTCTGCTAATGCAATTATTAAATAAATCATAAACATATATCCAAATATGTTGTGCTGCACTCTAATTTTTTCTTCTTCCTTATAGCTAATTCTCATTACAATACTTATTAATATTGTAAGTAAGACTAATGCTAATATTAAACTTTTCAACTCATTCATACATTATCCCCCTATGTATCAATACATATATAAATCTATTTAATTATGTTTTTTAATACCTCACACATACATAAATAATTATACAAATAACTTCTTAATATTTGCTTAAGTCCTCCTTAAAATCCTCTTAATAGTAAAATTTAAGTAAATATAAAAGCAGAAATCCAAATTAATGAACTTCTGCTTTTAATATTTAATAGCAAATTTAAAATATTGTAAATAATAGAGATGATTTTTAACCTATATGAACATATAATAATATATACTCATATATATCTTTTATAACAATAGGATATTACCATCTTTATCCTATAAATATCTTTACTCTAAATCCTCACCATTAGTTTCTATAACCTTCTTATACCAATCAAAAGATTTTTTCTTAGTTCTTTTTAAAGTACCATTCCCATCATTATCTTTATCTACATGTATAAATCCATAACGCTTTTTCATTTCTCCTGTAGATGCACTTACTAAATCAATACATCCCCAAGTGGTATATCCAAATATATCAACGCCATCTACATCTATAGCATCTCTCATGGCTTTTATATGCTCTCTTAAGTAATTTATACGATAATCATCGTTTATTTTTCCGTTCTCATCTATAATATCTATTGCTCCTAATCCATTTTCTGCAATAAATAATGGCTTTTGATAACGATCATATAAACTATTTAATGTAATACGGAATCCTAATGGATCTATTTGCCATCCCCATTCACTTTCTTGTAGATAAGGATTTCTTAAAGTTGGGAATACATTCCCTTGTGTTAACTTATTTACTTCTGGGTCTGCACTTGTTAATGCAGTGTTATAGTAGGATAAGGAAATAAAGTCTACAGTATTATTCTTAAGTAATTCCTTATCTTCCTCCTCCATTATTGGCATAATTCCTTTGCGTTCCATCTCTTTTATGGCATAGTTAGGGTAATATCCTCTTGCTTGAACATCTATAAAGAAATATCCTTCTCTATCATTTCTATATGCCTTCCATACATCATTAGGATTACAAGTATTTGGATAAGTACTTCCAGCTGCAAGCATACAACCTACCTTATTGTTAGGATCAACTTCATGGGCAATTTTAGTAGCAATAGCACTGGCAACTAGTTCATGATGAATAGCCTGATATTGTGCCTGCTCAAAATTTTCTCCTTCTTCCTTTAATAGTCCTGCTCCCATAAATGGTAAATGTAATATCATATTAATTTCATTAAATGTTATCCAGTGCTTTACTAACCCCTTATAACGTCTAAATATTACATTACATAAATTTTCATAGAAACCTATAAGCTTTCTATTTCTCCATCCACCATACTTCTTTATTAAGTGAATTGGACAATCAAAGTGGGTAATTGTTACTAGAGGTTCTATTCCTTGCTTTTTACATTCTTTAAATATATCTTCATAGAATTTCAATCCTTCTTCATTTGGAGTTTCTTCATCACCATTTGGGAAAATACGACTCCATCCGATACTCATACGATATACCTTAAATCCCATCTCTGCAAATAAAGCTATATCTTCTTTAAATCTATGATACATATCAATACTTTCTTTTGCTGGATAATAATGTTTATCATCAAATTCTAACATCTTCATTGATCCATCCATTACAGAAAAACGATCTTCTCCATATGGAATTACATCTACATTAGCTAAACCTCTTCCACCTTCATTGTAACCACCTTCACATTGATTAGCAGCAGTTGCTCCACCCCATAAAAAATTCTTTGGAAATCTTTCTTTCTTCATTTCACTAACCTACCTTTTAAAAAATAACTGTTAGAAAATCTTTGCTATTTTCAGTTAATCCACTTTCTATAACATCAAAATATTGATCATGATTTGTAACAACTATAGGTGTTATAGTAGAATAACCTTCTTCTTCAATTGCCTTTATATCAAATTCAAGTAGCTCATCACCAATTTCAACAATATCACCTTGATTTACTTTAGGGCTAAAATGATTACCTTGTAAATTAACTGTATTCATTCCAACATGAATTAAAAGTTCTATTCCTGACTCACTAGTTAATCCAATAGCATGATATGTTGGAAATAAAGTTGTAACAGTTCCTTTTACTGGTGATTTAACTATACCTTTAGATGGTTTTATAGCTAGCCCTTTTCCAAGCGCTCCTTCCGCAAATGCATCATCTGATACATCTTTCAATTGTACTACCGTTCCTTCTATTGGCATTCTTAACACTTCTTTTTCTAAATTTGATTTAATTACATCTTTTTTATTTTCTTCTGCTTCTACTTCATCTTCTTTTTTATCTTTAAAGAAGATCATAGTTAAAGCAAATGCAAGAGCCATAGCTACAATAACACCAATTACAGCAACTATAAGACTATCCATACTATTTGTTGCTGGATCTATGAATGATGGGAACTCAAATATACCTGTTCCCCCCATAATATACTCTCTTAAATCAGCAAATCCATAATATGCCCCTGCTATCCCTGATGCAATACAACTTATAATAAATGGCTTCTTAAGTGGTAATAATATTCCATAAATAGCTGGTTCTGTAATACCAAATATTCCCGAAATAGCTGCTGGAAGGCATAAGTTCTTTATCTTTTTATCCTTTGTCTTAATCATTATAGCTATTACAACAGCAGTTGTTGCAAAAGTTGTTGCAAATACAGGCATCATAACATTATCGTAACCTAATGTTACTACATTGTTCATATAAATAGGAACAAGCCCCCAATGAAGACCAAAAATAACGAATATTTGACCAAATCCTCCAAGGATTGCTCCTGATAATAGAGGTGAGAATCCACGTATAGCCACTACAACATTAGCTATTATTGTAGCCATATAAGTAGCTATTGGTCCAACCACTAGGAAACCTAATACTAACGAAAATATTAATGTTAACATTGGTACAAAGAAATATTTAACTAACTCTGGAACTATCTTATCGAATAATTTTTGGAATTTAGCTGCAACATAGCATACTAAGATTACTGGTATTACTGTTGAAGTATAATTCATAGCAATAATAGGTAATCCTAAAAACTCTATATATACCGGTGAAGCAAATGTTGTTCCTTCAAACAATGTATATAATGGTTCCATGGTTGCTGATAATGTGCCTTGTTGTATTGATGGATAACATAATGCTAATCCAATCAACAAACCAACAAATGGCATTAATCCAAACTTCTTTGCTGATGTATAACCTAACATAACTGGTAGATACATAAACATTGCATCACCAATTGCATTTAAAACTATATAAGTTCCACTCTCTGGTGTAATCCAAGCTAATGCACTAGCTAAAGCAAGGAATCCCTTGATTATACCTGCTGCAGTTAACACACCTAAAATCGGCTGGAAAATACCAGAAATAATATCAATAACTTTATCAAATACTTTCTTATCTTTATTATCTTCACTCTTCACTTCACTTTCAGAAGATATACCTGCTAGTTTACAAACATCTTCATAAACCTTAGATACATGGTTACCAATAACAACTTGATATTGTCCAGCTGATTTCATTACTGTAACAACACCATCCATATTCTTTAAAACAGTATCATTAGCCTTGGATTCATCTTTTAATTGAAAACGCAATCTAGTTATACAATGAGTTAAGCTATTTATATTTTCCTTTCCACCAACATTTTTAATAATATCTTTTGCTAATTGTTCATATTTTCCCATTTTTAATACCTCCATCAATTCATTTCTTAAGTAAATATGAAATATGAAGGTTTGGCCAACCTAATGTCACCACCCAAAACGAATATCTGTTTTTCTATTGTTTAGCCAACTTAATGTTACCACCTAAAACAAACATTAATTTTTCTTTTGATAAACTGCTAAAGCCCCTCTTTCCTACTAAAATTTTTATAATAATATATTAACTAGTTTGTTTATTTAAAATTCTAGCTATATGAATTGTTAAATATAATTTCTCTTCATTGGAAATTATATAATCATACTTTTTATAAATAAACTCACTAATTTTATTGACACATTTATATGAATCTTGATATTTTACTTTAATCATATCTAATAAATTATCATCATTTTCATCATCATAAGTTTTTCCTGCTATAAGTCTTTGTGCAAAGAATTTTATATGAGTTATAAATCTATAGAAATACACCGATTCTTCATCGAAAGTAATTCCTAAATTGTATTTAACTATATTTATTATTTCTTGCATAACCTTCGTTATATCATACATATTAGATAAACTTTCATCCATTAAACTATTTGCAATATGTGTTGCTATAAATCCAGCCTCATCTTCTGGTAAATCTACTTTTATTTTTCTTTCAATTATTTTTAATGCTTCTAGACCTATGGCAAACTCATCTTTATAGAATCTTTTTATATCCCATAATAAAACATTTTTTACCGTTATTCCTTCTAAGTGTCTTTCCACTGCAGTCTGTATATGATCGCTTAAGGAAATAATTAAATTTTCATTTAACCTTTTTCCTAGTTGAAGTTTTGCATACTTAATAATTTCATCTGCAAGATCAACATATTCTATAGGCAATTCTTTTAACAATTCAGTTAACTTGTTAGCCATACTTTTATCAGATAAAGTAAATACCTTATCAATCATACTTTCATCTATTTCATCCCCAACACGTTTCTTGAATGCTATACCTCTTCCCATAACAATCTGTTCTTCATTGTTTTTACCTAAAATTACAATAACATTATTATTTAATATTTTATCAATAATCACATTATCACCTCCAAATAAAAAATACCTACACAAAATTAATTATAATACAATCTATATATTGTAATTAATTTTATGTAGGTTTAGCTTGCCAAGCAATCACTATCCTAATTTAAAATATTAATTTATATTCAAAATATTATCATACATTAAATATAAATGCAATTGTTTTCTTATTGCAAAAAACTATCACTAATTTTAAATTTGCACACTACTTCGCAAAATCTTCTTCATTATTTATCCATTCAGTCATATACTTTGCATCTAATGGCTTATATGGTCTTATTCTAATCATAGCTTTTCCTTTCATTCAATTCAATTACTATTATTTACCTATCATTGTGCTTTATCACAAAGTTTTTCAGCTTACATAATTTTATCTTTATATATTTATAAATGAAAAGAACCTATCCTCTTGTATAAAGTGATAATCCCTTTAAGTTATTTATCTGTATTTTCTTTTACATCTTCAACCTGTTTTTTGTTTTGCATATTTATATAAATACCTAAGGTAAATAACAAGATTATTAATAATATTAATTTACCATATATTAACCATAATGTAGCATCGATATAATGATTATTTAAAAGATATGCTATCTTATCTAAGAAAATAGTTAATATTATACTAACGCCAATTAGAACTTTATCCATATTACCACCCTTTTACTCCTTTAATCTATTAATAATTTAAAATATTTATGTAAATTTATTACAAATTCATTGTAACTTTTTCTTTAATCTGTGTAAAGGTATGTTTCGTAATATAAAAAAAGAAACTCAGCTCTACTAAGTTTCTTTCTTAATTATTCATTTAGATATCTTTAAAATAATTTTATACTTTTTCTCTAAGCTTAATACCACTTTCAAAATATCTCATAAACTTTTCTACTACTTCATCATTATCATATTCTTCATCACTTAAAAGTTCGAATAGTGCTGAAGAAACTAGAACTCCTAAGAAACCATAACTTAGTAAAACTGGATCTTCATCTTCTATATATCCTGCATCCATAACTGCTTTGAATTTCTTTGAGCTTTTATTTATCAGGCTCTTTGTTTCTTCTCTTAGCATATTATTTCTTTCCCCAGTTCCCCAAATTTGGCTAATTATAACCTTAAATAAGTCTTTATTTTCATAAACATATTTAAGTTGTACCTTTGCTGATTCTTTTATTATTTCATATGGATCCTTAATGTCTCTAGTTGCTTTTTCAACTTCCTCATGAATAAGATTCATACCTTCTTTTATAATAAATATAAAAAGCTCTTCCTTGCTTTTAAAATGATAATATAAACTTCCCTTTGCAACTCCAGCTCTTGCAACTACTTCATCCATAGTAGCACCTGAATAACCACAATTAGAAAAAACTTGTATGGCTGATTCAAAGATAGCCCTTTTAGTTTTATTCATTTACTCACACCTTCTTAGAAATTATCCTTACGTATTCTATCATAATAATCTATAACATTTCTATCATACTCTTCATTGAATTTTTCAGAGTTTAATATGAAATCTGCTGTTGATTTACTCATTGCAACTACTACATCATATAAAACAGCTATTCTAAGTAAGGCTTTTACATCTGGATCATGAGGCTGTGATGTTAATGGATCCCAGAAGAATATCATTAAATCAATATCTCCATTAACTATTGCTGCACCAATTTGTTGGTCACCACCCATAGGTCCACTTTTAAAACCTTCTACCTGTAATCCTGTTTTTTCGCTTATTAACTTAGCTGTTGTTCCAGTTCCACATAGTTTATGATTTTTTAATATTTCCTTATTTTCTTCTACCCAAGCAATTAAAGCCTTTTTTCTATTATCATGAGCAATAAGAGCAATTTTTTTACTTTTGCCCATTTTATAACCTGCCATAAACATCCCCCTCTATACTAAAACTGTATAATCTATCTAATAGTAACTAATAAAATTATATATAAGTTTTAATAAAGATTCTACATTTACTAAAATTATTTTTCTAGTGTAAGTGATTAAGTAATACAATGACTTAATAAACTTATACACCGATTAAATAATCTATGCTTTCAATTGATGTACTTTACTTTTAAAATTCTTTTTACTTAAAATGCTATAAAACCTCAAAGTATAAATTATTTATTGAAACATATATATGTGTAAATTTTAATTTACAATGGCAGGCTAAATAATATCTCTAACTCTAACTTCTATATTAAGGCTAAGTTATAAAACTAATTCCTAATATAAATGCTATATCACTACTACTACTTCTAAGTTACCTTTATTTCTAGGTATTATATTATCTTCTGATCTTTTACCATTAATCAATATTCCCTTTTCCTCATTACCTTCTGCTCTTTTAATTTTTATGTTATAATTTTCATCCTTATTATTTATTTTTATTTCGTATTCTTTCCATGAATCAGGTACACAAGGTTTAATTTCGTAACCTTTATCCCCTAGCTTTTTAAGACCTAATATGTCTTCAAGTCCAACCTTATACATCCATCCAGAAGCTCCAGTATACCAGCTCCAGCCACCTCTTCCACCATGAGGTTCTTTAATATATACATCTGCAGCCATTACATAAGGCTCAACTTTATATCTTCTTGCTTCAAGCTCAGTATTTGAATGATTAATTGGATTTATCATATTATAATACTTCCAAGCCTTATCACCTAAGTTTAGTTTAGTTAATGCAAGGATTACCCAAACTGCAGCATGGGTATATTGGCCTCCATTTTCTCTAACTCCAGCTACATAACCCTTGATATATCCTGGTTCTAGGGATGATTTATCAAAAGGTGGTGCTAAAAGTTTTATTAATCCATGGTTTTTATCTACTAAGTATTTATCTACAGCTTCCATAGCCTCAATGGTTCTTTCTTCTTTTCCAGCCTTAGAAATTATGGACCAGCTTTGTGCTAAGGAATCTATCTTACATTCATCATTTTCTCTTGAGCCTAGAGGTGTACCATTATCGAAGTAAGCTCTTCTATACCATCCTCCATCCCAAGCATTTTTCTCAAGATTTTCTCTTATAAATTCTTGCATCTTTATATAATCTTCTTCTTTGCTATTATCATTTTTAAACTTACAGATTTCCTTAAAGTTATCAAGTATTTTATATAGGAACCAACCTACCCAAATACTTTCACCTTCACCTTTATTTCCAACTGTACTCATACCATCATTCCAGTCACCACTACCCATTAAAGGTATGTTGTGTCTACCAAACTTTAAGGCAATATCTATAGCTTTTAAGCAATGCTCATAAATACTTCCACTTTTACTTGATTGATTTACTATAGTATATCTTTCATCTTCACCTTCTCTTAAAGGTTCATCCTCTAAATAAGGTGCTTCCTCTTCTAAAATACTATAGTCCCCTGTGGAATTAATATACTCAGCTGTAACATAGGGAAGCCATAATAAGTCATCAGAAAATCTAGTTCTAATTCCTGAATTTATAACTGGATGCCACCAATGTTGAACATCTCCCTCTAAGTACTGCCTTGAGGCACTTCTTAGTATTTGCTCCCTAGTTATAGATGAATCTAAAATACCTATAGACATAGAGTCTTGAAGCTGATCTCTAAATCCATATGCTCCACCACTTTGATAGAAAGCAGTTCTTGATAAATATCTACAGCTAAGAGTTTGATACATAAGCCATCCATTTAATAGATAGTCCATTGAGGCATCTGGTGTCTTAACTTGTATATTTCCTAGGAAATTTGACCAATAATCCTTCACATTTTCAATAGCAGAGTACACATTGTCTAAGTTTCTATAATTATTAATCTTTTCCTTAATTAATGATTCTTCCTCTTCTTCCCCTAGTAAAATAACTATTTCTCTTTCCTCATTAGCCTTTAAGCTAATATTTAATTGAGTAGCTAAACACGGATCATAAATACTTCCTGAAACATTGTTTAAAGAAGTCATTGATAATGCCTTAGGCTTACCTAGATCACTTCCAACTCCAACAAAGCTCTTTCTATCTCCAGTAAAGCTTTGAGAATTATTACTTGTATCCTTATTATCAATAATAGAAAGGTAAGCTTTTTGCTTTCCAAAGTACTTAGAATAAGGGTTTTCTCCATAAATATAATTATCTTTTATTGAAGTAGTAATATACTTTGCACTGCTATAATTATATACACCAAGAACTAATTGAGCATAGTAGAATAAGGATAAATCTCTATCCATATCTGAAAGATTTTTAATCTTTACCTTACATAACTTAACCTTCTCATCTTTCGGACAAAATACCTGCATTTCCCCCTTAATATTGTAAGCACTATGAGTAAATGTAGAATAACCAAAGCTATGCTTAATAGTATATTCTCCACCATCTCTTATAGGCATTGGAGTAATTGTAAAGTATGTTCCAGACTTATTATCTCTAATATATAAGGCTTCCCCTGTAGGATCACTTACCCAGTCATTACTCCAAGGGGTAATCTTATTTTCTCTACTGTTTCCATACCAAGTGTAGCTTGAGCCAACTTCAGAAATATGGAACCCAAAATCCTTATTTGAAATTACATTAATCCATGGAGCAGGTGTATTTTCATAGTCTTTTAATTTTATAACATAACTCTTATCATTTTTATCAAAGCCTCCATATCCATTGAAGAAATCTAAGTTTTCATTAGAATTATCTTCTTTTTCTTCTAAAGCTTCTGTATTTACTATATTTTCTTTGATTTCCTTCTTCTTAGTATTTTCAAGATTTTCTTCAATCTTCTCATTACTAATACTTACAAGACCTTCTTTATCTTCTATATTTCTAAGCTTCTCTTTCTCCTCTATACTTTCAGGATTTTTAATATTTTCTAATATTATACTATTATTCATATCCTCATCAGAAACATTTGCACTTCCATCTAAGCTTATATTTTCTTCATCTAAATTATTTCCATAATGCTTATGCTTAGCATTATTTCTAATATAGTCAGATTCATTTATATTAACCTTAATTCTATTTGTATAGGAATCATCTTTATAAATATTCTTGCTATAATCATAACTAACAGCCTCAACTAACTGCTTAGATAAAGTACCTTCTTTAGAATTTATATAAATCTTTGAAATACCAATGATAAAGTTTCTAATATTTTCATCCATAGTAGCCTTATTATGAATAAATATTCCACCAGCCTTATTTATGTTTTCTCTTTCTAAAGAATTTTTAACTGTTGAAATTATATCCTTTTGTAATGGCTCTTCATAAGACACTTCTTCTTCATTGTATATAATAAGGTCAGTCTTAATACCCTTAATTCTAAAGTAGTAATGCATATTAATAACTTGCCTTAATAAGTCTATATCTTCTTCACCATAAATAACTAAAAGTATAATAGGTAAATCCCCTGAAATACCATAAGACCATAGATTTTCTTGGTTCATACTTATATTTTTAATAAAGTCTTCCCTATTTCTTCTACCACTATAAAGATATAAAATATATGAAGCTAAGCTTTGATAAATATTTGCTTGAGCTGATCTTATTCCAATATGTTTAAGCTCTAATTGATTAGAATAATTATAAGCATCTTCAGTTTTTTCAATTACTGATACTTCCTTATATTTATAAGTTAGATTTAAAATCTCTTCCTTACTTTCAGCTACACCAGTTAAATAGTATATTGTCTTTTCTTCTAAAGGCTGAATAGTTACCCTGCTTCTTATACTCATAATTGGATCTAATACTGTTCCAACTGTATTTTGAAGTGGAGCATCATTATCCATAACTTCTGGATCTTTTAAATTTCGATTTCTACCAATAAAGTTAAGCCTTGAGGTTTCATAAGTTAAGTCTCCATCTAATTCACTATTAGTAGCTATACTATGGAAGATATAATGAGTTACTGCTCCTGCTGCCCTTGGTCTTCTATTTCCAATTAAAGCTTTAGCCTCTTCATCATATTCTGTACTTATAAAAAGATTAGAGAAACTTGGATGAACTGCATCTCCCTCAAAAGATTGCAATGTCACTTCTAAGTAACTTGTTATTTCTAAGGTTCTTTGCTTTTCTCCATTGTTTTTCAATGTAATTTTTCTTATTTCCACATTATCTTCAGTAGCAAGACTTACCTCATATTTAGTAGAAATATTTCCATCTTTTCGTTCAAATATTGCTTTATCTAAGGTAAATTCAATAGCTGCCTCTTCACCATAATCCTTGCAAGGTTCAAAGGTTGCACTCCAAAAATCATTACTATTTAAATTCTTTATATAGAAGAACATTCCACTAGAATCTGCTGTAGAATCTCCCTTCCATCTATAAACTGTCATATCATCTTTTTTAGAATATCCACTACCATTATTAGCAATCATAGTTGAATAACTTCCATTTGATAATAACAAAACTTCTGGATTTTCTGTTTGTTCATCTCCAAAAACTCTTGGGATAAATTCCTCTTTTTCTAATGGTTTTTTAGTCACTTTCTTAATATCTATATCTCTATCAAATACAATATTTTCAGGTACTCTTTCTTTTAATAAGATTTCAACTGCCTTTATTTCTGGTATATTGTGAAATCTTTCTTGAAGTATATTATTATTTAGAACATTATCTAAGGCTAAAAGTGACATTCCTAAATGGTGAACCATATAACATCTTACTTCCTTAGGTCCTTGTTCTAAATCACTATAATCTATAGCTTCTATAAAACCATATTTACCATAAGCTTTATTATCATAAATTCTCTTTAAATTACTTATAGAATCCTTTATTGCATAAGGTATGGTCATAATTGAGGAATAAGGTGATATTACTAGCTCATCTTCTAGTCCTCTCTTTAGACCAACACCTGGTACTCCAAAGGCTTTATATTGGTAGTTTTGATTTATATCAAAAACATAGTAAGCTGATTCTGAAATTCCCCAAGGAGTATTTTTCTTTTCTCCATAAGTTTTTTGAGCCTTAACTACTGAAGAATAAGTCAAAGACCAAATAGTATTGTCAAAAGATTTTAATACTTGATAAGGCATAAAGTATTCAAACATAGTTCCACTCCAAGAAACTAATGTCTTTTCTCCAAAGGCCTTAGTCATATTTCTACTTAAGTTATACCAATGCTCCTTTGGAACTTCCCCTCTTGCAATAGCTAAAAGTGAGGATATTCTTGCTTCAGAAGCCATTAAGTCATAATAAGAATTTCCTAGTGAATCTTCCTCAACATTATATCCAATAGCAAATAATCCTCTTTCTTTACTAAATAAGAAATCAAACTTCATATCCTCCATAATAGATGATATTTCTAAATGTAAACTAGTTATTCTTTCATTAAATTCCTTAAGTTTAGAAATCTTCTTATTTAATACTTCTTTAAATTCTTCACCTGAAGATAAGCTTATTTCCTCTAATCTATCTATTAAATCTTCTAAGGTAAAATCCTTATCCTCATTTAATTTATCTAAGACTAATTTTTCTACTCCACTAAAGATAAAGTCATAGAAATCTATTTTTCTTTCTACTTCTAACTTTAATTTTTCAAGCCAATACTTTTCTTCACTTTCATTATTCTCTTCTAATTTTTCTAACCTTTCTTTAGTTCCTTCATACTCTCTATTAAGTATTTCTCTATAATCAACTAAGTTAATTTCTTCTGGAATACTATCATAGAAATCCATATTGAAATCTTCCCTAAGTATAAAGAAGGTATCTCTTAAACCATGGATATCTTTATCTCTAATTATAGGTTTTTTGCTTAATGTCAACAGTTCTTCCTTAATTATCCACAGGTAACCTAGTAAGTTTCCACTATCAACTGTGGATACATATCTTGGCCATAGAGCTTCTTTTGTTTTTGTATTGTACCAATTTAAATAATGTCCTTTATATTTTTCAAGACCTTTCATTCCATCTAAAATAACTTCAAGCCTATATATAAATTCTCCAATAGATAAATAGCCTAAATCATAAGCAGTTAAGTTACTAATAATCCCCATACCTATATTAGTTGGAGATGTTCTATGAGCAACTCCCTTATAAGGCTTTTCTTGATAATTATCTGGTGCTAAGTAGTTGTTTTCTTCGTTAACAAAATCTTCATAGTAAGCCCAAATCCTTCTGCTTATCTTACTTAAGAACTTTCCATCATCAATATCTAATGTTTCCTTTTCAATTATTTCTTCCTTTGATATCTTACAAGCAATAATAGGTGCTAAAATCCATAATATCGCTATTGGAATAGTAGTAATTATTACTGCTAATGAGTTTGTAAAACTTAATAATAAGATAATGACTCCAAAGCCCCCAGATATCCACATTCTATTGTAATACCATATGTAATTATCCTTTACTGAAGAATCAACATTTTCAGCTGTTCTCCATTGAAGTAATCTCTTCTTAGATATAGTTAATCTATAAATTGTTCTAACTATTGCATCTATCATTAAATACGCCTGATATGGTATAAAGCTAAGTATAAGAACTATTTGCCTTAAGTTCTTAAAGGTTCCCATCAGCTTTTTCTTAGGTGTTACAACAAAGTCTGTAACTGTAAACATTAATGGTATTATTAAAGCTAAAAATAGTAATATAGATACTTGAACAGCACCTTTTAATACTGTTAAAGTAAGTATAAATCCTATAAGTAAGCTTGGAGCAAGTAGGCTTCTCCTTAAGTTATCTATTATCTTCCACTTTGAAATTAAAGATAACTTCTCTGAAAATATAAAGCTTGCAATTTGCCAATCTCCTCTAACCCATCTATGTAATCTTAAAGCACTAGCTAAATAGCTTGAAGGATAACTATCTACTACTTCTACATCTGTAAGTAGTGCACATCTAGTTAGTACTCCCTCTATTAAGTCATGGGATAAAACCTTATTTTCCTTTATTTCATCTTTTAAAATATTATAAAAACTATTAATTTCTATAATACCTTTTCCAGTGAAACTTCCTTCAGAAAATAAATCTTGATATGTATCTGAGGAAGCTGTTGAGTAAGCATCTACCCCTGCATCACCAGCAAATATTCTAGAAAAATAAGTTTTATGCTTATCCTCTAAATTAACACTTACCTTTGGCTGCATTACGCTGTAACCTCTAACTACCCTGCCATCTTCAACCTTAGGTCTATTTAAAACATGGCTCATAGCTGAAATTAATTTTTTAGCACTACCAATAGGCAATAAAGTATCACTATCTAAAGTTATTAAGTATTTTATATCTTTTAGATTATTAATATCGTTACTTATGATGTTATAGCTAGTTTTTTTATCACCTTTAATTAAAGCCATAAACTCCATTAGTTTCCCTCTTTTTCTTTCATGGCCCATAAATATCTTATCTTTAGAATTATAAAGTCTTTGTCTATTAAGGAAATAAAATCTCGGAATATCTTCACTAGCATACTTTAAATTAAGCTCCTTTACTAAATTTAAAGCTTCATCATTAATTAATTTATCATCATTTTCTTCTTCATTTTTACTATCATATAAATCACCAAGTAAGGCAAAGAATATATTCTTATCTCTATTAGCTAAATAATATATTTCAAGCCTTTTTAATAAAGTTATTCCATCTTTAGGATTAGATAAGATTGCTGGTATAACAACAATAGTCTTATCTTCATAAGGAACTCCTTTTGAATAATCCATCTTAGGTATAAAACTTACTTCTGTTACCTTTGCTATAAACCAATTATATAGTGATATAACAACTTCACTAGATGGTATTAACATCAAAACAAAGGCAATTATATATTGCATATTATTAAAGTTAAGAGGTACTAAATATGTAATAAGAAGAATTAATAAATCTACTAATACTGTGCCTAGTAATATTGCCAGCACATATGATGTTTCTGATAAATTCTTCTTTATATTTTTATTTATTTCTTTATTTTTTGAAAGTCCAAATCTCTTTAGTACATCATAAATTCCTGAATCTACTATGTAATATCCTATATGCCTTTTATATAAATCATTATTTTCAATATATAAACTACTTAATTCTAAAGCAGTCTTTGCTATTTCAATTTCTTCTATATTAGTTTTTCTTGATAATTCCTCTAGCTTATGTCTATAATAATCCTTTGTTTCAAAGTCCATATTATTATAAACTCCTGATGGATCTTTCATTAACAGCTTTTCTACTTCAGAAGTTTCAGTAAAGAATTTCTTCCAATTTATTGAGTCCATAACCCTTAATGAATTAATATTGGCGCCTATAGAAGTTGCAATAGTACCTTCTTTTATATGATCCTTTATTATTTCCTTTTCAAAATTACTATTTTCTTTTCCTCTTAATCTATCTAAAGCAAACTTATAAATCCTTTCATCTTCAACAGAGTTATCCCTTAATATACTGAATAACTTATCTATAAACTCTGGTGAAAACATTCCATCATGAAGGCTTTTATCATCACCCATATAATCTAAATCTGTATTATTTTCAATATATTCATTGTCAAATTTATTATCAAGTTTAGGCTCATTCTTCAATGGATACTTTTCTTGAAGCTTATTTAAAAGCTCTTCTAATTTATTTTTTTCATAATAATCTATAACTAAATTAGCAAGGTCTTTTGCTCCAAGCCTTTGTTTTTGAAGTACCACCATCTTATGAACTATATTTGCAAGATTTAAAATTAGAGAAATCCTAATCATAAGTGGGAAGGCCCAAAGCTCTCCTATATTAAAATCTTCTTCTTGATTATTTATAAACTTAATAGCCTCTTCTAAGGTAATTACATTTGAATTGATTTCTATATATTCCTTAGCTAATAAATATATCCTAGGATATTTAATTCCCTCTAAATCAATGCTAGGCAAATTATTAAAATAATTAACTGGTAGATTATTTTTAATGATTTTATATTCTTTTTCTATAAGATAAATATTATCAAGGAGCCATTCTGCTGAAGGTATAACCTCTTCTCCATGCTTAACTAATTTATTTAAATATTTATGATTATGCAGAATCCCCTTAAAGGCTTCATTTAACTCTATTAGAACAGTTCTTCTACCATTTCTTATTGCTTCATCCTTCACAAATAATTCCCCTTTCTACAAAATAATTTATATCCAATATTATTTCTATTTAACCTAATAAATATTTAAGTATTTTACCCATTAGATACATTTATTATTTGCAGAAATATGAAAAATTACTCATTTATATTAAATTATGAATAAAACTGCAAAGATAAATGTAATATGCTCCATAAGACAAATGGCTATAAAAATAAGTTCTAAGGCTCGTAAAAGCTAATAAGCCAAGAGTTTTGGTAGAACTCGGATACCCTCAGACAAACCAACAACTCTAAGTCTTAGTAGCTTTTACTTCACCAAGAACTTCTAATTTCTCGCCATATGCTTATTACTCATATTCCATTTATCTTTGCTAGTAATTTGATAATTTAAACTGGGGGATTCGGCCAACTAAAGGAAGAAATTCAGGCAAGCTGAATTTCAATGATTTTTAATGAGTAAAACGGTGGCTGAAGGGGAGTGCCGTAAGGGATAAATTTCTTTAAATATAAAAAAAGTAGCCCTAACTCTAATTGGAAAGCTACTATTTAACTTACTATAAGATACTATTCAAATTTTATTTTTCTACATTTTTCTTTAATAAAAATTTTAAATTCTTCCTTCTGATTATTGTTTAAACAATCTTTAAATATTAAAACAAACTGATTGCCTTTTGTAAACATAACATATAAGTTCTTAGTTTCAGCAACTCTTTTAAATACTCCATATTTCATATTAGCCTTAGCATTAGTCCCTAAATTATTAACTATAACACCCTCTTCATCAAAGTAAACATTATATTTAACTTCCCTTTTTCCAATAGTTTCTTCTATCTGTTTTATACATCTCTTTTTACTAATATTTATCATTAAAAAATATTCACCAGCCAAAATAGCACTTAATAGTAAAAAAACAAATACATAAAACTTACTTACTAATAAGCTTATAACAGCAAATATAATACAAACAATAACTAATCCCATTATAATACGCCTGAATATAGATGGTATTGTATATTTTTTAAACTCTTCTAATGCATCTTCATTAACTACTCCAGTTCTTTCAAACATAAACACCTCTCCTCTCAATACTATACCAATTATTTTAAATTATAGTTTTTACTTATCTATATAAATTAGTTTATATCATTGGTATGAAGAATAAATATGGTGCTGTAAATACCGCTAAAGATATAGCCAGTATTTTCTTCGATCTTATTTCTATATCTATATTCTTTAAGGTAACCTTATAATTAAACAAATAAATAAAATATCCAGCTACAAGTACAGCTAATATTCCCCAAAGAGCAGAGTAGATACTGCTAAATGGATTGTATGCTAAAGGTGATATTAAATTTTTATCTATCCACATACTAATATTCTTAGGTAACTTAGAAAAAATCAAACTTGGAATAATCATTATTACTGTACCAATAAAATCTGATAAAAATCCAAATATCCAAGCCTTAAAAATAGCTTTCTTATATATTGTTTTCTTATCATTAATCTTAAGTACCATTAAAGTAATCAAAATAACTAATGAGTCTATTATGAAATTTGCTGGTAAAACAACAATCCATGTAATTGGAAATAGCCAAATTATCCATATTGGAAAAATCAAATTATATATTTTTATACTAGTTTTATTTTTCATAACCCCCACACCTCATACATTATATTATAAAAAACCCTTTCGAATTAATTACCATTATAAGTAAATTATAACATACTCTAATTATTCCAAACATTAGTATCTGTTATTTTTTTATTATTTAATTTAAGAAATATTAAGCAAAATAAGCTTAGATATAGATTGCTTAAAAGTTATCTTATGAGGCATTGAAGTACTATTAAAACTAAATAAAATAGAGTTGCCCCAAAGACAACTCTATTAAAACTCTTTAACTCTAAAAACTCCATTTAGAGTTTTTTCCTCAATTCTTCATTCTTAATTTTTCATTCTTAGTTAATATTAAAGCTTCATATAATCATATTTCTTATCTTTAACTTTAAAATCTTCTACTGCTCTTCTTGTCACCCTTAATTTATCTTCAACTTCTTTTAAGTTTGTTCTAGCCATACCTAAAAATAGCATATCTATTATAGCTAGCTGAGATATTCTAGAACTCATTGCCCCTTCTCTTAAAGATTTTTCTACAAAAGGAACCCTTAAAACTATATCTGATGAATTTGCTAAAGTATTATCTATACTAGCTTTAGTTATGGATATAACTTTAACACCTTCCATTCTTGCATTTTCAACACACTTCAAAACTTCCTTTGTTTCTCCTGAATAGGAAATAGCTACAGCTACATCTCCCTTTTCCATAAGAGCTGATGATGTTAATTGAAGGTGAGTATCATTATGGGCTATGCATCTTTTATTTATTCTGCTTAACTTATAGTAAAAATCCATACCAACTAAACTAGAAACACCAACGCTATATATATAAATATTCTTAGCTTCATTTAATGCTTCTATTGCTTTTTCTAATTCTTCTTCTTTTAAAACTCCTAAGGTTTGATTCATTATAGAATCTATAGAGCTTTTAACTCCCCTTATTATATTAGTTGTAGATAAATTACTATGAAGATATTCAAAATCCTCACTATCATCATCATTTTGAAGATTTACAGATAGCTGAAGCTTCATTTCATTTAAAGATTCAAATCCTATCTTCTTAGAAAATCTAACTACTGTTGGAGCAGAAGTATTAGTAGCATCCCCTATGTCTTTAGCTGACATTCCTATAATGCTTTTCTTATTATTTAATAAGTATTCTGCTATAAGCTTTTCACTTTCAGTAAAACTCTCAAAATTTTGCTTAATATACTGGAAAACATTCATATATACCCCCGCCATCCTTTATCTTATTTGGCAATATTAAAGTGAAATTTCTTACCACCCTTAATATATTTTAATAAATAAAAATCCTTTTGTAAAATAGAAGCTACAACATTTGTTCTGCTATCAGCCGCATTATTAACTTTTAGTATTTGAAGTTCTCCCATATATCTTAAATAATCCTTATTATCTATAGTAATATCCCCAATTTTCTTATCTATAGTATTGAAAGGTTCAATTATATCTCCATTTAAGATTAATCTACTTTCACTTGCTCTTATTGCATCTCTAGCTTCATCTGTTCTAGCAGAATACACTTCCCCTAATAATCTTAATATAACTTTATCCTCAGTCTTCACTTCTATATTAAGCTCAATAACATTAGGATCTAATGAAGCTAAATCTTCTAATTCCTTTAAGCTTGGAAGAGAATCCCCTATAAATACAGACTCATTTCCTAATGCAAATAAATGATTAGCAGCTTCTCTAACTTCTACTCCTCTGTGATCTTCTAGAGTTGGAAGACCATCCTTAAGAGGACTTCTTTTTCTGTTATTAGATTGTACAAAAGCACAAGCTTTAATTCCTCTACTCTTTAATAAAGTATTTTTCTCAATCATGCACTCTTCAGAGATAGCTGTACCAATTCTAGGATAAAAGTTATGAAGAGCATCTATATTTTCATAATTAGGTGAGAAACTATCTAATCTTTCAAAAAACTCTTCTGTAATAGTAGAAGCATTTAATTGAATTTTAATACCATAAGTATTTTTACTCATAATAGAAATTTCTTCTTCAGTATAACCAAAGTCAATTCTAATTGTCTTAACTCCCATATTATGAAGACCTTCTAAATCCATATTCTCTAAATCTAAAAACTTAAAAGTATTTGGAGAAATATCGCTTATAATATCCATATCATACTTCTTAGCTAAATCGAAAAACTCCCTAACCTCTACCTTAAGCACATCATAATTTGCCTCAGGAATATGTAAAGAAGTAAAAATTCTAGTAAAACCTAATCTATGTGCATCCTTTAATAATTGAATATTTTCTTCCTTCGTATTATCTAAACCAAAATAAACAGAAAATCCAACCATATTGTAACTCCTTCACTCAATATATTTTTATAGTTTATATTCTTGTAAATTTAAAATACATTTTAAATTATTTTATAAATATTAATAGGCATATTAAGAACTACTCAATAATACGCCTATTATTACATATAAACACGAAAATCTTATTTATTAAAACTATTACTTATATCCTTTAATACTTTAGGATACATTTCTCCCCATGTCGGCCAAGCATGAGGACCTTCATCTTGTAATTCATATTTCACTTCAAATCCAGCATCTGTACTATAAGAAACAAACCTTTCAACATTATCATAAGTTATTGTTTCATCATTTTTGCCATGATATGTAAAGATATCTATATCTTTAGATTTAACATCATTCATTATATTTTGATATGAATTTTCATAATAATAGTCTACTAATTGGCTTCCATAAATAAGATTACCTTCTTCCATTTTATCCCAAATAGCTGGTGACATTAATCCGATTGAATTAAACATATCACTATTACTTAATCCTATATTTAATGCTCCATAGCCACCCATAGAAATTCCAGCTATAGCTCTATTTTTACTGTTATCTAAAGTTTTATATTTAGAATCTATAAAAGGAATTAAATCATTAACAATTGCACTCTCCATCTTGAAGGTTGGTCCATCCACATAAAAACTATTAAATCCATCTACAAACACAACTATCATAGGTTCAATTTCCTTATTGTCTATTAAATTATCTAATATTTTTTGTGAATCTATTCTAGCTTCATCAGTTGTGTTAGTTAGATTTCCACCCCATCCATGTAACATATAAAGTACAGGATATTCTTTATCTGAATTTTCCTCATATTCCTTAGGTAAGTATACTCTATGGTTCCAATGTATTTTCATTGTATCTGACCACTGAGTATCTGCTATAACTTTAGATGACTTTTCCTCAACTTTTGTTTCTTCTTGAGGTTTCGCTTCATTACTTACTTGACATCCTACTAAATTTAAACATACTATTGCTAATAACATATCCACTAATTGTTTTACTTTTTTCATTATAACCTCTCACTTCCCCTTAATAATTAATAACTTGTAATTAACAATTGTGGATGAAACTCAGTAGAAACCTGAGTTTCTTACATTAAAATTATTTAGTTCCAGAAATTCAGCATCAGCTGAATTTCCTCATTAATACTTTAGAAAATATTTATTATATTTTCATTCTTAAGGTAATTTTATTAATTAAGTAATCACCCATTACTTATAGTAAATTATAGTAACTTAGGCTTACCTATTAACTACACCTTTTTCAATTAATATTTGACAGTTAACAATTAATAATTGTAGATGAAACTCAGAGCAAGCCTGAGTTTCTAAAATATAATTTATTTTCAGAAATTAAGCTATGCTTAATTTCCCACTTAATTGTCCATTGTTAATTTTTAATTGTTCATTATTCCACTGGGTCTTCGAATCCAAGCAATTCAGTGAATAAGTATCCTGCTACATATGATGCTAAAACACCTATTAAGAATACGAACATCTTTCCATCTGCTATTAGTAATGCTAGTGGTAATCCTGATACTCCAATAGCAACTGATCCAACTTTGAAGAATGCCATAACAGCTCCACCAACTCCAGCTCCTAAACAAGCTCCAAGGAAAGGTTTTCCTAGTGGTAATGTTATACCGTAAATTAGAGGTTCTCCAATTCCTAAGAATCCTGGTACTAATCCATTCTTAGCTGTTTTCTTTAATCTTTCATTCTTAGTTCTTCTAAGAACTGCAATAGTTGCTCCAACTTGAGCCATACCTGCTGTTGCAAGTATTGGAAGTAATACTGTAAATCCTACGTTAGTAATTAAATCTGTATGAATTGGAGTTAATGCTTGGTGCATTCCTGTCATAACTAATGGTAGGAATAAAGCACCTGAAACAGCTCCTGAAAGAACTGAAACAATCATATTATCTGATGCTATAGTTTGAGCTACAATTGTTCCTATTGAGTCAGATATAAATCCACCAACTGGTTGAAGTACGAATAATGCCGCTAAAACTGATATAGTTAAAGTTACTAATGGAGTAACAAATAAATCTAATACATCTGGCACGACTTTTCTACATGCCTTTTCAATATAAACTGATAAAACTACTACTAAAATAACTGAAATAATTCCGCCACGTCCTGGAGTTAATGCTTTACCGAAAATAGTAATGTTAGCTAATGCTGCTGATGATAAGATTCCACCAAGAACCCCACCCATCATAGGCATTTCAGAACCAAATTCTTTAGCTGCATTTACACCAACTAAAATTGAAAGAATTGAAAATACACCGTTACCTATAAGACCGATAATTTGTGCTGCTGTAGTTGTTTTGTAAGCATCACCAAATTGAACTCCACAAATATTATTAACTGCAAGTACTAATCCACATGCAACGAATAATGGAATTAATGGAATAAATACGTTTCCTAATTTCTTTAATATATTTTTAAATTTAGTATCATTTTTTTCTTTTAATTTTTCCTTAGTTGCCTTAACAGCATCTTCACCTATAAGTACTTTTTTACCAACTAACTTACTAACTTCTGCTGTAACCTTATTTACTTTTCCAGGTCCATATATTACTTGAAGTTGTCCATCTGCGTTTACTACTCCTAAAGCTCCTTCTGACTTTTTAATAGCTTCAATATCTGCTTTAGAGTAATCAAAAAGTTCCATTCTACAACGAGTCATACAGTTAGCAACAGATTTTATATTATCTTTTCCACCAACTAACTCAATTAAATTTTTAGCAATTTCTAAATTTGTCATAGCTTATTCCTCCATTTAATTTAAATTTAATTAAATATTTTTAAGTGCTTCAGCTATATAGCCCTTACTATTTTCAAGAACTTTTCTAGCCTCTTCTTGTTCTAACTTTGAAAGAATCATAAATATTGAAAGCTTAACATCAGAGTTTGTTTCTTCTAAGTACTTTCCTGCTTCTTCCCTAGTTACTCCTGTTGCTTCGCAAACTATTTTTTTTGCTCTTTCAACAAGCTTTTCATTTGTTGCTCTTACATCAACCATTAAGTTTCCATATACCTTACCAAGTTTAATCATAGTTCCTGTTGATAACATATTTAAAACTAATTTTTGTGCAGTACCTGACTTTAATCTAGTAGATCCTGTTACAACTTCTGGCCCAACAACTGGTGCTATTGAAATCTTTGCTGCCTTTGAAACTTCTGATCCAGCATTACAAGTTATAGCTATTGTCATTGCTCCAACTTCATTTGCATATTCTAATCCACCTATTACATAAGGTGTTCTTCCTGAAGCTGCTAGTCCAACAATAATATCATTTTCAGTTATCTTCTTATTCTTTAAATCTTCAAGAGCTAATTCTTTTGAATCCTCTGCTCCTTCTTTAGCTCTAAAGATCGCCTCATGACCACCAGCAATAACCCCTTGTACTAATTCTTCTGAAACACCATAAGTTGGTGGACATTCTGATGCATCTAAGATACCTAATCTTCCTGAAGTTCCAGCACCAATATATATTAGTCTTCCCCCCTTGTTCATTCTTATAGCAATTTCATCTATAGCCTCTGCAATTCTAGGTAATTCTGCTTCTACCGCTTCTGCTACTTTCTTATCTTCATTATTAATCATTTTTACCATTTCTAATGTAGAAACTTTATCTATATTTAATGTATTTTGATTTCTACTTTCTGTCGTTAATTTTTCTAAATCTATTTTCTTCATATAATACCTCCGAATTTAGTAAGCTTGTAAATCGTTTACTATGATATTATACTAACATATGTGAAATATAATTTCAATAGTTTTTTGAAATAAAATAAATAATATTTCATATTTTTTAATACTTTTATGACTTAATATTTCATAATTAAGAATTATTATGTTTATTGAAACGATTTCTATACTATTTTATATGTTCCTCGTCTCAAATATGTGAAATGAAATTTCAAATATTGAAAATCCTTAAAATAAAAAAATATTAATGTCCTTTCTACAAAAACATTAACCTTTTAAATTGATATTTATAACAAAATGTGAAGCATTTTTATTAATGAAAGAATGAAAAAACTAAAAAATGAAAGAATGCCTATAAAAAATCCTTACAGATTTTTTATAAGTAAATCTTTAAAACAAAAGAGGTTTTGCATTGCAAAACCTCTTCCTTCATTTTTTCATTCCTTCATTCTTTTAATTTTTTCATTTTAAAATGCTTCGCATTTTAAATCTTATGAGTTAAAGAATTCAGTAAATAATTTTACGCTATAAACATTGTCTATTACTGTTGCAAGCTCTCTTATAGAGTGCATTGATAATAATGGTGCTCCCATATCCATAACTGGAATAGTTAATAATGAAGATGTTATTGGACCTATAGTTGTTCCACCTCTAACATCTGATCTATTAAAGAACTTTTGATATGGAACATTTGCAGCACTGCAAAGTCCTTCAAATATTGCAGCATTGTAGCTATCTGTGCTATAACTTCCAGATGCAGCTGTTTTTAAAACTGGTCCATTTCCTAGAACTGGTCTATTAGTTGGATCATGTTTTTCTTCAGCATTTGGATGAACTGCATGAGCTAAGTCTGCTGAAATCATAATTGAATTAGCTAAAGCTCTGTGTAATTCTTCTCTATCTTTTCCTAAAGATAATGCTATTCTTTCTAATATGTTTAATAGAAGTGCTGAGTTTGCTCCTTGAGCTGTTAAGCTTCCTATTTCTTCATTATCCATACAAACCATAACCTTAGTTGACTTGTTAGATTTACTGTCTATTAAAGCTTTTATCCCAGCATAAACCATCCACATATCGTCTAGTCTTCCAGCTGATATAAATTCTTCATTAATTCCAGTTAATGATCCTTTTTCTATTTCATATAATCCTAAATCAAAACCTAGGATACTTTCTGCTTCAACATTTAATTCTTTAGCTATAGCATTTACTAAATAATTGTTTTTCTCAAACTTTTCATTAATTAATGCTATTAAAGGTAATGTATCTTTTTGCTTATTTACTGCAAAACCTTCATTTACACTTCTGTTCATATGAATTGCAACACTTGGTATAATTAATAAAGGCTTATTAATATTTACAAGCTTTACTTCTGGTTTTAAAGGTGATTTTCCTTTTAAAGAAACCTTACCAGCTATACCTAAAGGTCTATCAAACCAAGTATATAAAAGAGGTCCTCCATAAACTTCAGTATTTAGCTTTAAGTATTTTCCTTCAGCAACCATTTCAGGATTTGCCTTAATTCTAAATCCAGGTGAATCTGTATGTCCTCCTATAAGCTTAAATCCATCTTCCTCTAATTCTCCATTACCTACAGTGAAAGCTATAAGCGCTGAATAATTTTTTATAACATAATACTTACCATCTTTTTGTAAGTTCCATTTATCACTTTCTTTTACTTCACTAAATCCATTTGAATCTAATCTTTCTTTTACAGTCTTTACAGAATGATATGCTGTTGGACTTGTATATAAGAAATCAATTAAATCTAAGGCTAATTCTTTTTCCATAGTTATCCTCCTAAATATTACTTTTATATAAGTCATTATAAGTATTCTTTCTTTTATTAATTTATCCCATGGTTACCATTGTTAACACTCCCACCTTCTATAAGTGGGGTTAAACACTGATACGCACCTTGATTAGTTCTTCTAACCTTCATATAGAGTACGGTATTCCTGTACTCTTTGAAAGTGATTCACACAAAATACAAGATTTTGGTTTTCTACTTTTTAAGAAAACTCCACCTTAAGATAAGAATCACTTTATACTTAATACTAATAATATTTACTTATTAACATTATTTTAGCAACTTATATTAAAAATAATTAAAATTTTGATAAGTTTATTATACCATAAATTCCATTTAAATTGATTTCAATTAAATATTTTAGGATGAAATAACTTTTAAATTACATTTCAATAAGTTATCAAACATCATTTATGTTCTGTTTATTACATTATAAAACTATTGTCAAAATATCTTACTTATTAAAAATTCTTTTTGAATAAGTATCAATAACATAATCTAAAGCTGCAATATCTCTTTTCTTCAAATAGACTATAAAGTTTTCACTGTCAACCATAATTCCCTTCCTATAAAATAATTTAACTTTCATATATAGTAACGTAATTACTTATAATAATATTTCACTAATTTAATATTTTCCTATTTTTTCAATTCTATTATAATTGAAACTACTAAACTTTAGTATATAATAAATTTATGGTGCTATATATGATGGG
>OGSQ01000049.1_pt1 | contig 77914 bp, 78 predicted proteins | sample 1573921 | NCBI WGS metagenome assembly OGSQ01 (sample SAMN03295832, study PRJEB24534) | human gut metagenome | isolation source: fecal sample 7 from infant 4 | host: Homo sapiens | place: USA: Pittsburgh, PA | collected 2014-07 | reverse complement strand
ATTTACATATTAATTCAAGCCCATACTACTGTTAATATTTTTATTAGCAGTTTTAATAAAACCCCACATATGTTCATTTATTCCCTTTCTTAAATGAACATAAAACCCTTTAACCTGTGCAAGTACTTGTACAGGTTCTTTATTTTTATAAAAAAATTAAAAATTAAAAATAATAGAATAAAAAATGGGGCTGTTTCAAAATGTAAAATAGATAATCAAAAAACTCCTAATGGAGTTTTTAAAAATAATTATTTTAAATTTTTAATGGGACTGTTTGTCCAACAGTCCCATTTTATATTAGTTAGATAATGCCTACTAGCCCTTTATCTTCATATCCTTCTTTCCAAACTCTCCTGCCCATTCAAACCCTTTCTTTGCAACTATAACAGCAATCACTTCATTTACGACTGCTGCAGCTGCAATAGTTCCTTGAATAATTTCTGCAGATTTAGGATCAGGTCCTGCCAAAACAGATACTGCGATCCCTGTAAATACAAGGGATACTCCTGAGTGTGGAAGTAATGTTAATCCTAAATAATTTCTAACAGTCTTCGGAGATTTTGTAATGCTTGCACCAAAGAATGCACCAAAATATTTACCCAAAGCTCTAGCAACAATATATATAACAGTAAATAAACCTGCACTAAGAATCAAATTATAATCTAATGGTGCTCCAAGATTTAAAATAACAATAATCATTGAAATACCTAAAATTGGATTGAAATCATTCATTATCTTTTCAAGCCTATCTTCTGTTATCATATTAGAAAATGTAGCCGAAAAAGCCATACCCATTAACATAAAATTCAATATTGGTTTAGGCATAATATGATTATTAAAAATAAATCCTATTCCTGAAGTAATTAAAATCATTCCAATAAGAATCACTAAAGTATCTAATGTTTTGCGTTCCTTTTTTAATAATAAACCAGCTAAAAGTCCAGTAGCTAGTCCAATAACTAATGGAAGTACCACAACAATAGGAATCATATACCCTGGTAGCTTCTGTTCAGATATATTTCCTGCAACAACAGCAATTGTTGTAAAAAATACAATTACCCCCACCATATCATCTAATGCTGCCATAGGAATCAATGTTTTAGTCACAGGTCCATCTGTTTTAAATTCTCTAACAACAGATAATGCTGGCGCTGGTGCTGTAGCTAATGCAATTCCACCAAAAATGAAAGCAAGATAAATAGGTACATCAACAAAATAGAATACAACACCAAAAACTAACGATACTAAAAAGAAAGTTCCCAAAGATTGTGTTAGAGTTGTTATTATAATTGATTTTCCAGACTTCTTAATTTTTTTCCATACAAGCTCTGTTCCAATCATAAGTCCTACTACGCACTCTAAAATATGAACAATATTTTCATACCACCCCGCTTCAAGTATTGAGCTATCAAGTATTGAAAGGGCATGAGGACCTAATATCATACCAGCAATAAGCCACCCTAAAATTGATGGCATTTTTACCTTCGATATTAATTTCCCTATTAAAAAAGCAATAATTATAGCAATAATCCATCTAAAAAAAATCATATTTATTCTTCCTCCTTCGCTATTCCATAAAGCATAAAGTTTAATATTTTTCTAAGCTTTTCCTCGTGATCAGATATAAGAATTGTAAAGTCTGCATTAGAGTATGCTGAACTACTAAAATATCCATTAAACATTTCTTGTATTATCTCATAATACTCCAAAGCATCTTCTTCTGTAACATCATTACGTAAAGTCAGATTCTGCAACGCTGATCTGTAGATACTTTTATTTAATTCATCAAAATCCCTTTTTATTTCTTTTATTTCATTTATAAGTTTTGATGGTGTTTGTAAAATTGCTTCAAAGAATATACGGGCATAAAGTGGATACTTTAAAAAGAATTTTAATCGTAATTCCATATACCTATGTAAATCACTTCCTATATTTTGAGCCTTTAAGTATTCTGTAACTTCTAAAAAACATCTACTAACACATACTAGATAAAGAGCATCTTTATTCTTAAAATTATGATAAATTAATCCTTTCGAGATTTTAAAATTATTGCAAATATTATTAAGAGAAGAATTAATATACCCTTTTGTTCCAAACTCCTCTATAGCTGCTGCAATAATCTTTTCTTTTGTAATTTCTGTTTTCTTTTCTTTCTTCATATATGCTTCCCTCCGAGTTATAGACCACATGGTCTATAATCATTATATCAATTATTGACCAACTAGTAAATAATTAAAAATAATTTATTCTAAATTACAAAAAAAGAAACTCAGCTCCCTGAGTTTCATACTTTAGTGTCCAGCCAATCTTGAGTTATTTGACATTAGACTTGTTACTATGTTCTGCATAACGTCCACTTGGAGCTTGCGACTAAGGCAAAGGATAATATAGTAACAAGTCTTAGCCAAAAATAACTTCTAGTGTTTCCTTTGCAATCATTAGTTCTTCATTAGTTGGAATAACAAATACCTTAACCTTTGAAGATTCAGTACTTATTTCACCTATCTCTCCTCTTACATTATTACGATTATTATCAATCTTTATTCCTAAAAAATCCATTCCTTCTAAGCAAGCTTTTCTTGTTATACTTGAATTTTCACCAATTCCAGCTGTAAAAATAATAGCATCTACTCCACCCATATGTGCAGCATAAGCAGCTATCTGCCCTCTTATCCTATAATAAAATATATCTAATGCTAGTTTAGCTCTTTCATTTCCTGCTAAGGCAGCCTTCTCTATATCTCTAAAATCAGAGCTGACACCGGATATTCCAAGTACTCCTGACTTTTTATTAAGGGTTTCATTTGCTTCCTCCGCTGTATATCCACATTCTTCAATTAAGAAAGTAGAAATCGATGGGTCAATATTACCAGACCTAGTTCCCATAGCTATTCCAGCAAGAGGTGTAAATCCCATAGATGTATCTATAGATACTCCCCCTTTTATTGCGCATATGCTAGCTCCATTACCTAAATGACAGCTTATTATTTTCATTTCATTAATATCTCTATTTAATACTTCCCCTAGCTTTTGTGCCACATATTTATGTGAAGTACCATGGAAGCCATATTTTCTTATTCCATAGTTCTCATATAAACTGTATTCAATGGGATAGATGTATGCTACCTCTGGCATATTTTGATGAAATGCAGTATCAAAAACTGCTATCATAGGAGTCTTTGGCATTAATTCACCACATACTCTTATTCCTATTATATTTGGAGGATTATGAATTGGCGCAAGCTTAACACATTCCTCTAAATAACTTAAAACTTCATCATCTATAAGTACTGATTTTGAGTATTTTTCTCCTCCATGAACTACTCTATGACCTACTGCATAAATTTCATTTATCTCATTAACTACACCATACTTTTTATCTAATAATGCTTCTAAAACTAAATTAATAGCATCTTTATGATTTGAAAAATTCCCCTTTACTACATACTTTCCTTTAATCGAATTCTTATGAGTTAATACAGAGTCCTCTAGCCCAATTCTTTCAAATATGCCTTGGCACATAACTTCATAAGTATTCATATTTATTACTTGATACTTTAATGAGGAGCTTCCACAATTTATTACTAGTACCTTCATCTATGAATCCCCTTTTTAATTATTTTGTGCTTGTACTGCTGTTACTGCTACTACATTAATTATATCTTCTACAGAGCACCCTCTAGAAAGATCATTAATAGGCTTATCAAACCCTTGACATATAGGTCCTACAGCTTCAGCCTTGGCAAACCTTTGTACAAGCTTATATCCTATATTCCCTGATTGTAAATCTGGAAAAATTAATATATTTGCTTTTCCCGCAACATTACTATTAGGTGCTTTTTGCTTAGCAACACTTTCTACTATTGCAGCATCTAATTGCATTTCTCCATCTATAAGTAAATCTGGTCTTAGCTTCTTAGCTAATTCTGTAGCCTTTCTTACTTTTTCTACTGTATCATGATCTGCTGAACCCATAGTAGAAAAGCTAAGCATAGCAACTCTAGGCTCTATTTTACATACTTTTTTAGCTGTATCAGCAGTAGTGATTGCTATTTCTGCTAACTGCTCATAACTTGGATTAGGATTTACAGCACAATCTGCAAATAGAAGCATTCCCTCTTCTCCATAATTTGAAGTTGGAACTCCCATTATAAAAAAGCTTGATACTACTGAGGCTCCTTTAGCTGCCTTAATTACTTGAAGACCAGGTCTCAATAAATCTCCTGTAGTATGAACTGCCCCTGATACAAGTCCATCTGCATCATTACACTTTAGCATTACAGTTCCAAAATACATTGGATCTTTAACTATTTGTTTAGCTTTTTCTATAGTTACACCCTTATTTTTTCTTAATTCATAAAACTTATCTACATACTTATCTATATTGCTCGAACTATTTAAATCAATTATCTCAATATCCTCAAATTCTAAATTCAAACTTTTAATCTCATGTATAATTTTTTTCTTATTTCCTATTAATATAGGATGAGCTAATCCTAAATCCTTTATTTTTCTAGCTGCTTCTATAGTTCTTCTTTCTTCTCCCTCTGGAAGTACTATTCTTTTTATGTCTTTTTTAGCTAAATCCCAAATACTATTTAATAGCTCCATTTATATTTCCCCTTTGCTTTTCAAATCTTATCTTGGAGGCATTACTACCGCTTTACCTTTAACTACAACTTCCCCTCTTTGATTTACACAAATTGTTTCAAGGGTTATTCTATTTTTCTCTTCTACTCTTTCTATAACCTCAGCTGTAGCCGTTATAGTATCACCAAATTTTACAGGAGCTGTGAATTTTAATTCTTGTGAAAGATATATTGTTCCTGGACCTGGAAGCTGCATTCCAAGAACAGTTGAAATATAACTTGCAGATAACATTCCATGAGCTATTCTTCCCTTAAACATGGTTTCCTTTGAATACTCCTCATTAAAATGTGCTGGATTTAAGTCCCCACTTACCCCTCCAAATAAAACTACGTCAGCCTCTGATACGGTTCTACTATAACTTGATTTATCCCCTAAATTTATTTCCTTTATCGTTTTCCCCCTCATACTATATCTCCCCTTATACTTAATTTCTTTCTATTAATAATGCTGTCCCCATGCCTCCACCTATACAAAGTGTAGCTAATCCCTTCTTTGCATCTCTTCTCTTCATTTCATATAGTAATGTTACTAATATTCTTGCTCCTGAAGCCCCAATAGGATGTCCTAATGCAATGGCTCCTCCATTAACATTTACTTTAGTTTCATCTAATTCTAAATCTCTAACAACTGAAATTGATTGAGCTGCAAAAGCTTCATTAGCTTCAATTAAGTCTAAGTCTCCAACAGTCCAATTTGCTCTCTTTAAAGCATTTTTAGTAGCTTGAACTGGTCCATATCCCATTATTGATGGATCAACTCCTACTGTGCCATAAGCCTTTATAGTTGCTAATATCTCTAATCCTAATGAATCAGCTTTCTCACTACTCATAACTATTACCATAGCAGCTCCATCATTTATCCCTGAAGCATTCCCAGCAGTTACTGTTCCATCCTTTTTGAAGGCAGGTTTTAACTTTCTAAGTTTTTCTATAGTAATATTTTCTTTTATATATTCATCTTTATCAAAAATTAGAGGTTCACCTTTTCTTTGTTTAATTTCAACTTCTACTATTTCCTCATTAAATTTTCCAGTTCTTTGAGCTTCCTCTGCTTTGTTTTGACTCCTTACTGCAAATTGATCTTGTTCTTCTCTTGTTATTCCCCATTGTTCTGCTATATTTTCAGCTGTTATACCCATATGATATTTATTGAAAGCATCAGTTAGACCGTCCTCTATCATAGTGTCAATTATCTTTCCCTCACCCATTCTTTGACCAAACCTTGCGGTGGGTATTACATAAGGTGAGTTAGACATACTTTCACTTCCACCACATAGTATTACATCTGCATCTCCAAGCATAATTTCCTGAGCCGCTAAGCTAATTGCTCTTAGTCCAGATCCACAAAGCTTGTTTAAAGTCATGCTTGGAACTTCCACTGGTATTCCTGCTTTTACAGATATTTGTCTTGCTATATTTTGACCAAGTCCACTTCCAAGCACATTACCAATTAGTACTTCATTAATCTCACTTGGACTTATATTGGCTCTTTTTATAGCTTCTTTTGCAGCAATTACACCTAGATCAACTGCAGATAATTTTAATAAACTACCACCAAAACTTCCTATTGGAGTTCTTACTGCTGATACTATAACTACTTCTCTCATAATATCCTCCTATAATCTCATTCCACCATTAACTGATAAATTATGACCAGTTATATATGATGATTCATCACTAGCTAAGAATAAAACTGCATTTGCAATTTCTTCTGGTTCCCCAAGTCTTCCAATCATAGTTTTAGCCCTCATATTATCTAATACTTTCTCTGGTACAGTCTTCATCATCTCTGTATTTATATATCCTGGGGATACTGAATTAACTCTGACTTTAGCACCCTTTCTTGCAAATTCTTTGGCCCAAGTTTTTGTCATACCTATTACTCCTGCCTTTGTTGCAGCATAGTTAGTTTGTCCTACATTTCCAAATTCTCCAACTACAGAAGCAATATTTATTATCGAACCTTCTCCATTTTCCATCATCTGAGGCCCAACTAATTGAGCTATATTAAACAATCCCTTTAAATTAACATTTATAACTAAGTCCCACATTTCTTCAGTCATCTTTTGAATTAATGCATCTCTAGTTATTCCTGCATTATTTACTAAAATATCTACTTTCCCAAACTTTTCAATTATACTTTCGAAAAACACCTTTATACCCACTCTATCGGTAACGTTTACTTCATATCCATATATATTACTATTTTCATAAGGTAATTTATTCATATCAACTGCTACTACCTTAGCCCCTTCTCTCGCAAAGGTTTCTGCAATACATCTTCCGATTCCTTGGGATGCTCCTGTAACTATGGCAACTTTATTTTTCAATCTTAACATTATTATTCTCCTTTTAATTGTAAGTACTTACTTTCATATTTGTTAAAAAATTAATCTTTTTCATATTCTTAATGAAATAAGATTAATTAGTCCATATTATTTATTTTTTTATATAAGTTATTAAAGTAACTCCATAACTTATATTTTTTTAACACGAAATATAACTTAATAAAATTTAAAATGTTTATTACAACTTATATATAGATACAAATTGTCTTGTATGCTCTTTTACTATATCTTCCCACTTTAAATTACTTACTGTATTATCTCCTAGTATTTCTACAGTAAATGTCCCTAAAAGACTATTTACAAAAGTTACTGCCATTATTTCTGTCTCACCATCTATTATTCTTCTTTCTTTAAGCTCATTAAAATATTCTATTAAGATGCTAATTATTTTTCTTGAAAGTTTAAGTTTTACAAAATCTTTCTCATTATCAGCTAATTTCATCTGAACCTTATAAAGCTTTGTATTTTGAATAAATAGCTTATATATTCTATTAGCTATCAATAACATACTTTCTTCAAAACTTAGATTTTCTATATCATTTAATATATAATCTACTCTGGAATCAATTACATAATGCTCTGTAGTTACTTGAAACAAATTGCTCTTAGATCCAAAATGTCTAAATATAGTTAATTCATTTACCCCAGCTTCTTCTGCAATTTGTTTTGTTGTAGTAGGATAGTATCCCTGCTCAGAAAATAACTTTAAGGATACCTTCATTATTTTTTCACTTGTTTCATTATTATACTTCATATCATTGTCTCCTTTATTTTGCATTTTATAAGCAAGTAACTCCTTATATTTTCCAATGTTATTTTATACTATTTTCATGTAATTCTCAATGGATAAATACCCTTTTAGTATAGTTATAAATTCTATTGGTCTTTCATACATAGATGCATGTCCAGAATCCTTAATCGATATATAAGTAGAGTTTTCTATCTTTTCTTTAATATACTCTTGTTCATTTGCTGGTGTAACGAAATCATATTCACTACTTACTATCAAAGTGTTTGCCTTTATATTATGAATATCCTTTCTCACATCATATCCTTCTGCACTCTCTATTAATCTTATCATAGCAGTTAAAAATTCCTCATTAAATACCTTGTATAATAAATCTTTTCTTTTATTCATCCAATCTATATTCTTAGTATAAAATCCTGGCGAATAAATAATAGGTATTGTTACATTATAAAAGGCTTCTTTATTCCTATCCTCTGCTGCATTAATCCATCCCCTGCCTATATCTTGTAACCATGGGTTAGTGTAACTTGTAGTATTAAATAAAATCAGCTTGTTTAAATAACTTTCATATTTTAAAGCAAATTGTAATGCAACTTCTCCACCATAGGAAATTCCAAAAAGGTTTATTTTATCTAGTTTTAATTCATCTATAACTGCCTTTAGTACTTCAACTTGAATATCTTGCTTATAGCTTTCTTCCATCTTATCTGACTTTCCTTGATCTAAGAAATCTAAAAGAATTACTTTATTATCCTTAGAAAGCTCAGGTAAAAATACTTGCCAACTAACGTGAGACATCATTATTCCATTTAAAATTACTAGCGGAGTTCCTTCTCCATGAACCTCATAATATATATTCTTATTGCTATAACTCAAAAATGCCATATTTGCACCTCTACTTTCAATAAATTAAACCTAGCTCCTTAGCCTTCATCAATAGTTCTTCTTTAAACTTCGGATGTGCTATATCAATTAATTTATAAACTCTTTCACTAACTGTAGTACCTCTAAGCTCTGCAACCCCATATTCTGTTACCACCATATCTACATCATTTCTTGATAAACTTACAGCAGCTCCTGGTTTTAAGAAAGGAACTATTTTAGAAATCTCTTCTCTAATTCCAGTTTCCTTATTTTTTACCATTGCTGTGGAATATAAAGCAATAAATGATCGCCCATTTTTAGACATTTGAGCTCCAATTGCAGTGTCTGCTTGTCCTCCAGTTCCACTAAATTGTACTGCTCCTATTGATTCTGAGGCACATTGTCCTGTTAGATCTATTTCTATTGTAGTATTAATAGATACTTGATTATCATTTTTCCCTATAATATATGGGTCATTAGTCCAATATCCATCCATCATCATTATAGAAGGATTATCATCTAAGAAGTCATATAATTCCTTTGTTCCAAGGGCAAAGGCTGCAATGTGCTTTCCTTTATAAAAATTCTTTTTCTTTCCAGTCACTACTCCAGATTTAATTAATTTCACCATTCCAGTAGTAAACATTTCTGTATGAATTCCTAAATCTTTTTTATCACCTAGTGATGCTGCCACTGCATTAGGTATCCCCCCTATGCCAAGTTGAATACAATCTCCATTGTTAATCCTTTCTGCTATAAACCTTCCTATCATTAAATCTTTCTCGTTAGGTTCTACATCTGGAAGTTCTGGAACCTCATAATCTGTCTCAACTACATAATCTATATCACTTATGTGTACTTCAACGTCTCCTAAGGTTCTTGGATAATTCTTATTTATCTCCAATATTACTAAATCTGCTTTTTCCATCATTCTTTTTTCATATACATTACTTAAAGATAATGATAAATATCCATGTTTATCAGGAATAGTTGCTGTACCCATATATATGTTAGTTTTTTTATGGTCCATTCTCTTTGTAGCTGCTAAATGAAGATGATTGGGTATAAAGGATATATTCCCATTTTTCTGTCCTTTTCTCATAGCTGCTGTATAAAACCAACCATCCATTCTAAATGAATCCTTATATTTTTCATTAGTGAAATATTCAGCCATTTCCATAGGCAGACAAGTAGTTACAGTTACATCATTAACTCTATCTGATATCTTATGAAGATTTTTTAAGATTTCTTTTGGTTCGGCAGAGCCTAATCCTGAAACTATTACATCGCCACTCTTAATTAAGTTTAAAGCCTTATCTACAGTTATATATTTCTCATTAATTAATTCTTTTGATTTAATTGTTTCTAACATATTAAACCTCCCTTAATTATTAAGGGCTGTCGCAAACATCTCAAATTTTAACTTGTGCGACAGCACCTTCAAACTCTTATTAATTTCCTAATATAGCATCTATATTCTTAAATCCAATATAAGGACTCCATCCTGTTGGGCTTGATAAATCCATTTTTGCTAATGACATCTCTTGAGTTCCAAGTCTCTTTCCACCAGAGAAATCTATATTTCCTCCAAATGGATTCTCAATTGGCTCTTTTTCCATAGCAGCTATATAATTTTCCCAAGTCAATTCTCCATCAACATTATTTAATCCTGTAACGAAGAAATCTGCTGCTATCCAACCAGTCATAGCATAGGCATTTCCAGAGAAGTCTTCAGTTGAAACTTCCTTAACCCACTTTTGGAAATCGGCCATCGCTGGTTTAGTTACATCTACCCAAGCATTACCATATATTTCATACTTATCTGCAACATCACTCTTAATTGCTTCCACCATAGTTTTATCTACATTTACATATGTTGTAATAGCAGGCTTAGTATTTCCTTGCTTAGCCAATTCCTTAGCTATTTGTGGGAAAGTTCCTTGAATACCTGCAATTATAACAACATCTACATCTTCATTCTTAATCTTTGTTACTGCTGATGAAACGTCTTCTGCTCCTGGAGCTACTTGTTCACTTATTACTTCAACATCTCCAATATTCTTTGCTTCTGTTTCTATTCCTTTAATTAAATCTTTACCAGCATCATCATTAGTGTAGATAACACCTATCTTATTTGCTTTAAATTCTCCTTTTGCCCATGCTGTCATAATACGTCCTTCCATAGGATATACAGGTTGAACTGGGAAGATATTATCACCTTCTCCTTTTGCTGCATTTTCGTTATATAATATTCCTGTACCTGTTGCAAAATAAACTGATGGTATTCCTATTTCCTTAAGATCATCTAATGTTGCTCCTACTACTGGAGTTCCAAAGTGTCCAACTATAGCAAATACTTTATCATCATTTACTAGCTTGTCTAATACAGCCTTACCCTTTTCAGGATTAAATTCATCATCTTGGTGGATATATTCAATTGTTCTTCCATTTACCCCACCTGATTCATTTATCATTTTAAAATATGCTTCTATACCAGCTTTAAATGGAACTCCTACTGGAGCAAAAGCTCCTGATGTTGAAACACTGTTACCAACCTTTATAGTGGTATCAGTAATACCCTGTGCTGCTTCTTCTGTTTTTCCACATCCTGTAAATACCATAGTTAGAGTAAGTGAAGCTAAAAGTAATGCAATTTTCTTTCTCATAAATTTCCCTCCAAATTTTATTTTATTATAAATATTAATTTTATTATTGGAAACACTTTAACCACCAAGATAAGCCTCTAATAACCTCTTATCTTGAATCAACTCACTTGCTTTGCCCTCCATACTAACTTCCCCAACTTCAAGTACATATGCATAATCAGCAATCTTTAAAGTTTGAAGAGCATTTTGTTCTATAATTAAAACTGTAGTTCCTTCTGAATTGATTTCTTTTACTATTTCAAATATGGCTTTAACTATAAGTGGAGCTAATCCTAATGATGGTTCATCTAAAAGAAGCACCTTAGGACTTGCCATTAAAGCTCTTGCGATTGCTAACATCTGTTGTTCTCCACCACTTAATGTTCCTGCTAATTGCTTTTTTCTTTCTAACAAAATAGGAAAGTACTTATATACTCTTTCAAAATTTTTAGTAATTTGTTTTTTATTTTTTATAGTAAAAGCCCCAATTCTTAAGTTTTCTTCTACTGTTATATCAGGAAATATTTGTCTACCTTCTGGTGATTGAACTATTCCTAAAGAAGTTATTTTTTCTGGTGCTAAATTAGCAATATCTTTTCCAAAGAAATCTATACTACCTTTTTCTATTGGCACAATTCCTGAAAGTGATTTTAAAGTTGTAGTTTTACCAGCTCCATTAGCACCTAATAGAGCAACTATTTCACCTTCTCTAACTTGTATATTTATTCCCTTTAAAGCCTTTATACTTCCATAGGAAACAGTAAGATTATCTAATTTTAAAATTGTATTACTCATCTTACTCCTCCTTTCCTAAATAAGCTTCTTGAACATCTTTATTAGACTGAATTTCTTTTGGCGTACCTTCTGCTAGTTTTCTACCAAAAGATATTGCACATATTCTATCGCAGATATCCATAACTAATCTCATATCATGCTCAACTAATAAAATATTACATTTGTACTCATCTCTTATACCTTTTATAAGTTTAGCTAATTCAAGTGTTTCAGTATCATTTAATCCTGCTGCAGGCTCATCTAAAATAATTAGTTTTGGATTACTCATAAGAGTTCTACCAAGCTCAATTTTTTTCAAAACTCCATACGGTTGTCCACCTGCAAGTTCATGCTTTTTATTTTCTATCCCTAAAAATCCTAATATTCCTTCAGCCTTGTTTATATTTTCTTCTTCCTCTCTTCTTGCTTTTCTTGTCCTAAAAGCATTAGCAAAAAGTCCACTCTTATATGAGATATGGGCCCCTATAAGTAAATTTTCAACTAAGGTTAAATCTTTAATTAACTCAACATTTTGAAATGTTCTTACTAAACCTAGCTTTATAATGTTATGTGTTTCTTTTTCTACTAAATTAACTTCTTCATTATTAATAGTTTTAAAGATAACTTTTCCTTTATCAGGTTTATAGAATTGAGTAATACAATTAAATACTGTTGTTTTACCAGCTCCATTTGGCCCAATTAATCCATATATCTCACCTTCATTAATATGAAAGCTTAAATTATCAACAGCCTTTAGGCCTCCAAAAGCTATAGATAAATCTTCTATCTTAAGTGTTTGTATTAAGCTCATTTACTTTCACCTTCTTTTTATTAAAATACTTCTTAATGTCATGGCCGATATAAATTAACCCATTTGGATAGAATAGAATTACAAGTATTATTAATATTCCTGTAAATATATATGCTAACCCATCTATTGCACCTATTACTGGTAGCTGTTTTAATATAATATCTGGAATACCAAATACTATTATTGATCCTATAATTGGACCTGATATAGTTCTAACTCCTCCAATAACTATTACCGCTAATATTTGTAGTGATAAAAGTAAATTCCAGGTAGCTGGATAAGAAAATCTTATAAAGTGTACATATAAAACTCCACCTAAAGCTGCATAACTGGTTGCAAGTGCAAAGGCTGTAAGCTTATATTTTAGTAAGTTGATTCCCATAGCTTGTGCTGCTGCCTCACTTACTCTCATAGTTAATAACGCTCTTCCTGTTGATGAATTAATAAAATTATCTGTAAGTATCATTACAATTACTAATAGAATTACTATAAATATAAATGTTGTATCTCGTCCTAGTTCAAGTCCAAAGAAGGATGGGTATCCTCCTCTCTTCCCTGAGAACCCACCTGTAATTGCATCAAATTCAACAAATATCTTCTTCAAAATTTCAGATACTGCTAAGGTTGCAATAGCTAGATACATTCCTGATATTCTTAAGGAAACTAATCCTACAAGCACTCCAATTATAAGTGGTACTGCTATAGATATAACTAGAGATACTATAAATGGTACTCCTAAATCTTCAGTTAAATAAGCTGATATATATGCTCCAAGCCCCATAAACCCTGCTGTCCCTAAGGATATTAGACCAGAATATCCTAATAGTACATTTAACCCAATTGCAACTATTGCGTAAAACAATATAGTCCCAAAGGTTGTTATGGTTGAACTTTTTATAAACCCCACTTGTTGAAGCAGAGGAAATAAAGATAGTACTATTCCAAGTAAAATATATTTACTATATCTTTGTTCCATAATCTTTTTCATCTATATTCCTCCTATACCTTCTTAATTATTTTCTTTCCTATTATTCCGTTTGGTCTTAATACTATAAATAATAAGATTAATGTAAATAGTAAGGGTTCTCCCCATGTAGATGAAACATAGTATATTAATACATTTCTTCCTAGTCCAATTATATAAGCTCCTATAACTGGTCCATAGAATGTTTGGAATCCACCTAGAACACAAGCTATTAAAGCGTTTGTTTGGACATTATCCATCATAGATACATTTACAGTAATGGCAGGTGCCAGCATCAGTGCTGATAATGTCCCAAGAGCTGCTGCAATTGCCCAGGCTCCCATTGTTACAAGAGATGTTGGAACGCCCATAAGTCTTGCAGTTTCTTCATTAGAAGATGTAACTCTAACTGCTAAACCCCATTTTGTACTTTGTAAAAAGTAAAATAATACTCCCATTATAATTAATCCAACTGTTATATTTAATAAAGCATTATAAGAAATTGATGCTCCAAATATATTAATTGCTCCAGTCTCAATAAACTTTGGAAAATTTAAAGGCGTTGATCCAAATATCATTGGTGCTACTCCTAGAAAAAGCATTATTACTCCAAATGTTATAATTTGCTTCGCTACTGGAGATGATTTTTTTGCTTTTCTAATTATCACTAAATCTACTAATACTCCTGATAGAAAGGCTGCTACCATTCCCACTAATGCAGCTCCCCAAGCAGGAAGTCCTAACTTAATTAATCCAAAAGTGGCAACAAAGGCATTAAACATTCCTATTGAACCTTGAGCAAAGTTAGTTGTTCTAGAGGTTCTAAAAATTATTATTATTCCAAGGGCTGCTAATGCATATACACTTCCTGTTTCTAAACTACTAAATAATATTTGAAAAAATGTATCCATAGGTTAACACTCTCCCCATTTCACAACATTCGCAGACCATACATATCCTATTCCAGCTGCTATCATTAGAACTACAGAACCATCCTTTACCTTTCCTTCTTCTAATGCAAGCTTTAATGAAAGTATTTGATCTACTTGTCCCATATGACCATAATCTGATAAGTAAATTGCTTGATCTTCTTTTAACCCTAATTCTTTCAACATATAATCATGCATAGACTTTTTAAAATGTAATACAGCTAAATAGTCTATATCTTCTCTTTTTAACCCTGATTTTTCTAACGATTTATCAATACATTCAAACCAATTCGGCATTGAAATGGCATTAAGTCCATCTTTCATATGTTTTGCATTCATAAGCCTTAAAGATTTATATCCCTCTTCAACATTATCTTTATTGAAAGGATTTATAATCCCCCCTATTTCAACTCCTGCATCTCTAGAAAAATCTCCATTTGCTTTTATATGAGAACCTAAAACAAGATTTTTGTTTGCATTTTTCTTTAAAATTATTGCTCCACCTCCAGCTGATAGGTTAAACATCATAGACATGTTAGGGTCCTTATAATCTACGAAATCTCCATTTCTATAACCACCAACTACCATAATCGTATTTATATCTTCATCTGCAACTATCATATCTTTAGCCATTTTTATAGCTGACACTGTAGTACAGCATCTATTTTGTACATCTATTCCCCATGCATTTATCGCTCCAATCTTCCCTTGAATATACAGAGCTGATGTAGTCAGTGGATACTCCTTCCACTCCTCACCCATACATATAATTACATCCAATTCTTCTGGTTTCATATTAGCATCCCCTAATGCTTCTAATGCTGCTCTAACTCCCATTTCTTGAGTACCATCATCATCTCCAGGTATAGTCTTTTCTACTATTCCTAATTTATTTATTATTGCATCCTCACTCCAAATTCCATTAGTAGCTTCTGAAATTTCTTTTGCTGTCATTTTATTTTCTGGCACATACAATCCTAACCCAACTACTCCAACATTAACCATATTGACTTACCTCCCATATTTTTCAGTATGTAAGTGTTTACTTTCATCTTAATTGTAAACCTTTTCCAGATTAGCTGTCAATATAATTATTTTATTTGTTGAAATATTCTGAAAATAATACTTTTTGCTTATTTTTATTAATACAAAGCTATTTTCACTAATAAAAATTTCATAAATCTTCATTTCTTCTTTACCTAAAGTACAGTTGCCAGTTAACAATTTCTGAAGTAATTTGTTCCAAATTACAATAATAAAAAAAGAAACTCAGCTCGCTGAGTTTCATCCTTTAGTGTCAGGCAATCTTTAGTAATTTAAAGTTAGACTTGTTACTATGTTCTGCGTAACGTCGACTTGGAGCTTGCAAGGTCGACTAAGCATAATGTAGTAACAAGTCTTATCTAAATATAACTACACGTATGGCATTGGGCTTGTGTGTTGTCCGTTTATTCTTATCTCCCAATGTATATGAGGGCCTGTACTCATTCCTGTAGTTCCGACCTGTGCTATAGTTTCTCCTCTTGCTACAGTTTGTCCAACAGATACTAATCTTGCACTATTATGTGCATATAAAGTTTGTACTCCACCACCATGGTCTATTATTACTGTTTCACCATAATCTGAAAACCATCCTGAATAAACTACTACTCCACTTTTAGCCGCTGCTACTGGTGCTCCAGCAGGATCACCTAAATCAACTCCCGTATGAAAGCCCGCTGCTCCTGTAACAGGATTTATTCTAGGTCCGTAAGGGTCTGTAACTATTCCAGATCCTGGCCTTAAAAATGTTTCAGTGCTTGGATCTCCTGGTATCGAGCTGCCTCCTCCTGAGCCTTCATTAGAGCCTCCTTCTCCTTCTGATGATCCTCCTGCTGAGCCACCTGAAGAACCACCTGAAGAACCACCTGATGAGTTACCATTATTTATATCTGCCAATATACTTTCTAGTTCTTGTTGTAACGCCTGATTATATACAGTTAACTCTCCTATTTCATGAGCAAGCTCTTTTTCTTTATCACTTAATGATGCTAATACATTAGTCTTATCATTTTCTAGTGCTTGAAGCTCATTTATTTTACTTTGATGGTATTCTTGTTTTGCTAAGTATTCCTTTTGAGCATCTTTTAATTCATCTTGTTTAGCTACAATTTCATTTTTACTTTCTTCGATGCTTTTTAATTCTTCAGCAATTTTATTTTTTTCTTCTTCCATTTCTTTTTGGATATTAGTAGCTCTATTAATTAACTCTCTATCGTAATTAATCATTCTAAATACATTTTGTAAATTGTTAAACATTTCAAATATATTTCCGCTCTTTAAAATTAAATATAAATATGTAGTAGAAATATCTATTTTATAATAACTTCTAATTCTAGTTCCTATATTAGCTTGTATCTGTTCTTCTTCTTGCTTCTTTTCTTCAATTATTGCTTCCTTTTCTTGAATAGCATTTTGAGAACTAACTATCTTACTGTTAAGAGAATCTATTTCACCTTGGAAGTCATCTATTTTTCTTTGATAATTGTCTACATCAGCTATAGCAGCATCTAAATCTTTACTTTTCTCATTTATTTGATTCATAATACCTTCAAGAGCTGAGTTTTGTTCATCTATTTCGCCATTTATCTTATCTTTTTCATTTTCTAGATCTTCAATCTGATTATTATTATTTTCAATTTTATTTTGAATTGATGAACTACTTTCTGCCATTACTACAATATTAAAAGAAAAAATCATTGCAATTGTTAAACTTAATGTCCTAACTCTTTTACTCATAACTGCCTCCTACTCTAAATTAAACTTTTGCACGTCTATAACTTCCCAGCTTCCATTATTGTATTCCATACTAGTTAAAAACATCTCTTCAACATTTTTGTCTATAAAAGGTATAAGTTTTTTACTTATATGATAATTTAAATTAACAACTATATTTCCTTTATAAACTCCATTCTCATAAAAGAACTCACTACTCTTAATCTCAGTTTTCAACTCATTTAGTTCATAATTATTTTTTAAAAATAAACTCTCTCTTTTTATGCTATCGTATATCTTGCTTTTAGCATCTTCTTTAGAGTTTTCTATTAATTTGAAATCCCCATTATTTAAAGCATTAAATGTACTACTATAAAAATTATTTATTATAGCTTCAATATCTTCGATTAACTTATCATTAGCCATATTAATATTTATGTTAATATTAGGTACATCACCTACTTTAACTTTATCACTTAGTACTGTCCCCCAAGGAAAATCTCTTTTTAGTTGAATTTCTATATCTTGACTTAAAGGAATTGGCCCATAATTTTTAATCTCTTCAACCTTCTTATTTATTTCTTTATCATTAATAATTACATCTGCATCATTAAAATTCGATGTGAGGCTTATGTTTATAGCCTGTATATTTAAGTCAATTTCTGTATTTTCCATTATAAATACTTCTTTTTCTTCACTAACTAAACCATATTTAGTTTCTAGTTCTCCTCTAATACTGTATTTCCCTGGAATTAATCCTCTTTTTATATTTGTTGCTGCAATTTCATTATTATTTATATATACTTTTGCATTTTCAAAATTTGTATTTACCTTAACTGCAATAGGTTCTATCTCTATGGTATAATTATCAATAAATAATATTTTTTTATTTACTAATTTAAAAAATCCACTATTATCCTTAGTTTTTAAGTCCTTTGCTATATTAATAGCCTGATTTTTATTTTCAGAATAATACTCTGTTAAAGGCTTTAAGTCCTCTTTCTTAATCTTTTTACCATCAACTCTAATTTTTTTATAAATTTTTCCTGGTTTATCGTCCTTTAGAGCTATTTGTAAGTTCTTCAGAACTATATTTTTAGAAGACTTGTAACTTCCAAAGCTAAATCCTAGTAAAATAAATATTAATAAAACTGAAATTAGAAAAAGTCTTCTTTTAAATATAAAATCTTTTAATTCATTAAAGGATAGACCTCTAATTTCACTATATAGTTCTTTAAAATACTCTTTTATTTTAAGTAATATTTCATTAACAGCTCCCAATATTCCTCACCCTTTATTCTAAAATATCTATTATCCACTTTTTACATTCTAAGCACATATAAATTCTAATAACAAATAAATCTAATAATCCTAATCCACCATTCTTACTTAGTTCTTCAGCTTCTTTTTTTGTTATAAAAGAATCTTCCTCATCTATGAATCCTTGGATTTCTACTATATAATTTTTATTAGTTTTTTCACAGCATTCATTATTTCCTACTACTTCAATTTCTTCATAGGAAAGTTCATTACTTAACTCTTTTATTATATCTATAATATCATTAAATTCGTCAATATTATCTAAAAAATCCTCTTTATAAAAACTTAAATCTCCAATTTCAAACAGTTTGTTCATTTGTTTCCCACCTTTTTCACTTTGTAATTCAATTTTATATTCTATAATATTATTAATCAAGTTTATTTTATTATAGGCATAATTTAACAAAGCTATGTTATAATTTAGAAAACATAAATTTTAAGGAGGCAAAATATGATTTTCGATAGCCATATGCATACAAAATTCTCAACAGATAGTGATATGAATATATTAGATGCAATTGAGGTTTCAAAAAATAAGAACATTGGAATAATAATAACTGATCATATGGATCTAGATTATCCAATTAAAGATGACTTTAAATTTGATATTCCAAGTTACTTTAAAGAATATGAAAAATATAGAAATAATGCTCTAAAGCTTGGCATAGAACTAGGATTAACTAGGAATGTAGTAGACGAAAGTGAAAAATTAATTACTTCCTACGATTTTGACTTTGTACTTGGATCTATTCATGCTGTTAAAAATCTAGATATATATGAGGAATATGTACATCAAGGCTATAGCAAAAAAGAGTTTTTCACTTATTACTTAGAAGATATGCTAGATTGTGTTAATCTCTATAATAGCTTTGATTCATTAGCCCATATAGATTACCCCTGCAGATATACTAAATTCGATAATAATGAAATTTTAGTATCAGACTATAAGGACATCCTAGCTGAAATATTTGAGATCTTAATAAACAAGGGAAAAGTATTGGAAGTTAATACATCAAGACTTCATCTAGCTGAAGCTAAATCTGCTTTAAAAGATATTTACAATTTATATAAAGATTTAGGTGGAAAATATGTTACCTTAGGATCTGATGCTCACGCTTATACAAATATTCATAGAAATTTTGATATAGCATTAGACTTTATAGAGGATGTTAATTTAAAAGGAATCTACTTTAGCAAAAGAAAACCAGAATTTTTTTAATATAAAGAAAAGTATCTACTCAAATCCACTACTTTCTAATATAAATAAAAATAAATTTAAAGGAACTCAGTTTTAGCTGAGTTCCTTCCTTTAATATCAAAGCGCTGGATACCTAATTTTGAAATTAGTCTGTACTAATATATTATACGTATGTCCTCTTGGAGCTTGCGATGAATACAAAAGATAATATATTAGCGCATGCATAGACAAAATTACTAATTCTATATTTCATCTATGGGTTTTCTCTCTGACTTTAAATTTCCAATCTTACTTCTTCTACTTATTAATTCCTTTTCAATATCTTCAACTGAAATTCCTAGTTCTACCATAGTAACTAGAAGGTGATATATTAAATCTCCCATTTCTAAAATTTGCTCTTCTTTAGAATTATTTTTTGCACTAATAATAACTTCTGTGCATTCTTCCCCAAGCTTTTTTAATATCTTATCTATTCCCTTATTAAATAAGTAGCTTGTATAAGATTTCTCATCCTTTTTTTCTTTTCTATCTTCAATAACAGCATATAGCTCTTTAATTATATTATCCATAAAAACCCCCTTTTCAGTTAACAATTAATAATTATTGATGTAATTTGTTCTAAATTACTTTAGTGAAAAAACAGCTTCTTTCTCCAATATGGCAAGCCATCCCAACTTGTTCAACTAGAATTAATATAGTATCTAGATCACAATCTATATACATCTCTTTTACATATTGTAGATGACCTGAAGTTTCTCCTTTATTCCAAATCTCATTTCTACTTCTACTATAAAACCAAGTTTTCTTTTCCAATATAGTTTTCTCTAGGCTTTCTTTAGACATATAAGCAAGCATAAGTACTTCTTTATTTCTAAAATCTTGTACTATTGCTGGAATTAAACCACTACTTTTATTAAAATCCACTTTATCTATATCAAATTCCATAGTTATATCCTTACCTCTATATTATTTTTTCTCAAATACTCCTTTACCTCTGACACCTTTAAATTACCATAATGAAATAATGAAGCTGCTAGAGCAGCATCTGCTTCTCCATCTACAAATACTTCTTTAAAGTCTTCTATAGATCCACAGCCTCCAGAGGCTATTACTGGTATATCTACTAAGTTACTTACCCTCTTAGTAAGTTCTATATCAAAACCACCCTTAGTTCCATCTGCATCCATAGATGTAAGTAATATTTCACCTGCACCAAGGTTATAGGCCTCTTCTATCCATTTAAAAAGATCTATTCCTGTATCTATTCTTCCACCATTTATATAAACATTCCAGTTATCCTTATTACGTCTTTTAGCATCTACAGCTAGTACAATACATTGATTTCCAAAGTAATAAGCTCCTTCTTTAATTAAATCCTTATTCCTAATAGCTGCTGAATTTAAACTTACCTTATCTGCCCCAGCTCTTAAAATTTTTCTAATTCCATCTACTGTACTTATTCCTCCCCCCACAGTAAAAGGAATAAATATTTTTTCTGCTACCTTTTCAACTACTTCTATCATAGTTTTTCTACCTTCATGAGTAGCTGTAATATCTAAAAATACTATTTCATCAGCACCTTGTTTATAATACTCTTCTGCTAATTCTACTGGATTTCCAACTTCTTTTAAGCCCACAAAGTTAATTCCTTTAACAACCTTTCCCTCCTTAACATCTAGACAAGGTATTATTCTCTTAGTATGCATCTCTCCACCTACTTACATAAATTAATAGCTTCCTCTAAATTTAAATCCTTAGAGTAAATTGCCTTACCTACTATTGCCCCATAGATATTAAGTTCTTTAAGGTCTTTAATATTATCTACGTTCTTAACTCCACCTGAAGCAGTAATATCAATGTTTGAAATTGACTTAACTTCCTTCATAATATTAATGTTAGGGCCTTCTAATGTTCCATCCTTACTTATATCTGTTATTATTATGTTCTTAACTCCAATAGCCTCCATATCATTAATTAAATCTATATAATGTATATCGCTTTTACTTATCCATCCTCTTGTATGAATATATCCATCTTTAAAATCTACAGCTACAGCTATTTTATTCTTATAGGTATCAACAGCTTGTCTTAGTAACTCTTTATTTTCTATTGCAGCAGTACCCAATATAACCCTAGATACTCCACCATCTATTAATGCCTTTATATCCTTAAAGCTTCTTATTCCTCCACCAACTTCAACATCTACTTCTAATTCTTTTACTACTTTTAATATTAAATCCAAATTAACTAACTCACCTTTTTTTGCCCCATCTAAATCTACTAAGTGAATAAGCTTAGCTCCTGCTTCCTTAAAGCTTTTAGCTACCTTTAAAACATCTTCACCAATTATATCCTTTTTATTATAATCACCTTGATACAGCCTAACAACCATACCATCAATTATATCTATAGCTGGAATTACTATCACTTTACCATCTCCCCAAATTCTTTTAGTAAGTTAAGTCCTGTTTCACCACTTTTTTCTGGATGAAATTGCGTTCCTATAATATTATCTTTTCTAAATATACCTGGTATCTTTAATCCTCCATAATTAGAGTAGGCAACTAAATCCTTCTCCTCATAATCTGTTACCATAAAGCTATGAACATAATATACAAATTTATCTGAAGATAGATTACAAAAATTTTCATCTTCATTATTAGCAATTAGCTTATTCCATCCCATATGAGGTATCTTTACTCTTTCTTTAGTCTTAAGCTTCTTTATATTTCCTTTTAATAATCCTAGCCCCTCTTCTTCTTCACCCTCAAAACCTTTTTCAAATAGTAGCTGCATACCTAGGCATATTCCTAGAATAAGTTTTCCTTCTTTGGCTACTTCTTTAATTAAAGTATCTAAGCCTTTTTCTTTTAGGTTGTCCATAGCTTGCTTAAATGCACCGACACCTGGAAGGATAATAGCTTCTGACTTCTTTATTACCTCTTTATCACTAGTAATAACTGAATCTATTTTTAATAGATATAAAGCATTTTTTATACTTTTTAAATTACCCATTCCATAATCTATAATTGCTATCATAATTTATCCACCCTTATTAAATACTTAGAGTTCCCTTAGTTGATAAAACCTTATTTGCATCATTACCTATAGTAACTGCTTCTTTTAATGCCCTACCAAAAGCCTTAAATATTCCTTCAATTTTATGATGATCATTTACTCCATACAATACCCTAATATGAACTGTCCCATTAACATTCATAGCTACAGCTCTAAAAAACTCTACTACCATTTCAGTTGAAAAATTTCCTATTTGCTCTCTTTTAAACTCTCCCTCAAAATGTAAGAAGCCTCTTCCACTCAAATCTAGTACTACTTGGCATAAGGCTTCATCCATAGGTACAAATGCAGTACCATATCTATTAATCCCTACCTTATTACCTAAAGCTTCATTTAATGCCTTCCCTAAAGATATTCCTATATCCTCTACTATATGGTGATCACAAACCTCAATATCTCCACTTGCTTCTAAATTAATATCTATCCCACTATGAAAAGCAAATAAAGTAAGCATATGATTTAAAAATCCAACTGGTGTATTTATACTGTTATTTCCCTTTCCATCTACATCTATTGATAACTTAATATTTGTTTCCTTTGTTTCTCTATTTATCTTAGAAACTCTACTCATAAAACCTCCCTGTTTCAATTAACAATTTGCATTTAACAATTAACAATTAATGATGTTTTGCTCCGCAAAACTTATTTTTTATTCTTTAATTCTTTAATTCTTTAATTCTTTTGCTTAGCAAAATACTTCATTATTTCTATAACCTTATTATTTTCTTCTGGAAGCCCAACAGTAATTCTAAAGCTATTATCTTCGAAGCTTCTTATAGTAACTTTTTCTTCTCTAAAGGCGTTAATAAGTTCTTCCTTATTTTCTGCTCTTCCAAAAATAAAGTTAGCCTTTGATTTATAAAACTTAATAAATCCCTTATTAGACTTAGCTGATTCTTCAATCTTTTTTAATTCAGTGTAAAGTCTTTCTCTTTCATTTATTATTAGCTTTAAATTTTCATTAAGAGAATCTACTTCTTCCTTTAGATATATACTTGCTATTTCTTGAGAAATAGTATTTACATTGTAAGGAGTTTTATATTTTGATAATTCACTTATATTATCCTTATTAGAAATTAAAAATCCTACTCTTAAGGCTGCTAGTCCCCATGCCTTAGATAAAGTTCTAGTTACTATTAAATTCGGATATTCATCTATTAATGAAACTACAGATTCCCCATTAAACTCATAGTAAGCTTCATCAACTAGCACTATCTTATCTTTAAAAGCTTCTAAAATCTTAATAATATTTTCCTTGCTGTATGCAAAACCAGTTGGATTATTAGGATTAGAGAACATAACAATCTTTACATTCCCCCTTTTTCCTAATACTATAAATTCTTCCAAATCAAAATAGTTATCCACATCAAGGTTATACTTAGTCACATTTCCTTCATTTAAAGCTGTGTAAAAGTCATACATAACAAAGTCTGGTGTTACAGTTAAAAGTTTGTCTCCTTTTTGAATATTCTTGCTTATAACTAAGTTAATTACTTCATCTGACCCATTACCAATGATAATATTATCTAAGCTTACTCCCAGATAAGAGCTATAAGCCTCTCTCAATTTATCTCCATCTGTATCTGGATATCTGTTTAAATCTACTATCTTAAGCTTTTCTAATATCTTAAAATACTTATCTTTATTAATATTTTTAGGACTTTCATTACCATTAAGTAATAAGTTATCCTTACTGTTATTTGAGTAAACTCCTATATCCTTAATCATTGCAACCCCTCACCTTCACAGAATTTCCATGAGCAGTTAATCCCTCTCTCTTTGCAAGCAAAATTATATCTTCTGAAGCTTTATTTAACTCTTCCTTAGAATAATACAGATATGAGCTTTTCTTTATAAAACTATCAACTGATAAAGCAGATGAAAATCTTGCTGTACCATTAGTAGGAAGAACATGGTTTGGTCCTGCATAATAATCTCCTAATGGCTCTGGTGTGTAATAACCTAAGAAAATTGAACCTGCATTTTTTACTTCACCTAGATATTCCATTGAATTTTCCACCATTAACTCAAGGTGTTCAGGAGCTATAATATTAGATATTCTTATACAATCTTTTATATCCTTACATACTAAAGCCATTCCATAATTACTAAAGGATTCTTTAATAATTTCTTTTCTTTCCATTCCTTCTATTTGAACTTCTAGTTCCTTTATAATTTCATTGTATTTTTCTTCAGATGTTGTTAATAAAATTGAAGCTGCAAGCTTATCATGCTCAGCTTGAGACATTAAATCTGCTGCTACAAATTTACTATTTGCATTTTCATCAGCTACTATTAATATTTCACTTGGCCCAGCAACCATATCTATATCTACTGTTCCGAAAACCAATTTCTTAGCCATTGCTACATAAATATTCCCCGGTCCAACTATCTTATCTACTCTCTTTATACTTTCAGTTCCATAAACTAAAGCTCCTATAGCTTGTGCTCCTCCAACCTTATAAATTTCTGAAACTCCAGCTACGGATGCTGCAACTGCTATATATGGATTGATTCCTCCATTTGCACTTGGAGGGGTTACCATAACTACTTCCTCAACTCCAGCTACCTTTGCAGGTATGACATTCATTACTACTGATGATGGATAAGAAGCTGTTCCACCTGGAACATAAACTCCAACTCTTTCTAGTGGACGTACTAATTGCCCCATAAATACTCCACCTTCTTTAGCTATTGAATATCCATTTTTGACTTGCTTGCTATGATAGAACTCTATATTTTTAATAGCTGACTTAATTGCTTTAATAAAGCTTTCTTCAACTATATTAAAGGCTTCTTCTATTTCTTCTTTTGAAACCTTAATAGATTCTGAATTTAATAAAGCTTTATCAAAATCTTTAGTGTACTTAAATAATGCTTTATCCCCATCTTTTCTTATATCTTTTAATATATTTAAAACATCACTTATTACTTCTGGATTTTCTTCTTCTCTATTTTTTATTATTTTTAAAATATCTTCTTCCTTATCCTTAGATAAATTAAATAATCTTAGCATAGCCCTTCCCCTTTATTTATTGCTTATTTATCACTTATTGCTTCTCTTATCTTTTCTAAAATAAAGCTTATTTCCTTTTGCTTAAGTTTGAAGCTTGCCTTATTTACTATTAATCTAGCACTAATATCTTGAATTTCTTTTAACACTACTAATCCATTTTCCTTAAGAGTAGTTCCCGTTTCCATAATATCTACTATTCCATCACATAGGCCAAGTATTGGTGCAAGCTCAACAGAACCATCAATTTTTATTGCTTCAACATCTATATTATTTTCTTTAAAGAATTCCTTAGCTACTTTAGGATACTTTGTCCCAATCTTTATATGCCCCTTCATATTAAACAAATCTTTATCTGGCATAGATGCTACTATAAACTTACATTTACCAAAACCTAAATCCATTAATTCATAACAATTATGACCTTTTTCTACTAAAGTATCTAATCCAACTACCCCAATATCAGCAACTCCATGTTCAACATAAGTTATGCTATCATTAGCTTTGACTAAAAAATAATTAACATCATACTTAGTATCTTTAAATACAAGTTTCCTTCCCTTATCCTTTAGCTCATCTGTTCCAAATCCTGCTTTATCTAATATCTTAACTACTTCTATTTCTAGCCTGCCTTTTGTTAAGGCAACACTAATCCCCATAATAATCCTCCTTTTTAAGATTTATCCCTTCTAATTCTTCTGAAGGAATAACTTCCACTACATAACCTTCTTTTCTAAGTTCCACGCTCTTTTTTAATGCTTCTATTTCATTTTCTTTACTAAAAGTAATTTTATATTTTTCTTCTTTAGGTAATTCTAAATCTAAAATGCTACTTAATTCATCTACATTAATAGAGAAACCTATTGCCTTGAAGCCCTTCTTAACTGAATCAATTAAATCATCATACCTTCCCCCACTTAAAACAATACCTCCTGATCCTTCAATATATCCTCTAAATATTATTCCAGTATAGAAATTAAGCCTTGGAGTAATAGCTAAGTCAAATGTAATATATTCTTCATAACCTAAAGCTTCTAGTCTCTTATAAATATTTTCTAAATAATTTATGCTATTAATCATTTTAGTATTAAAAGCCAATTCCTTATATTTCTCTAATATTTCTACTCCTTCTCCAAATAAAAGAGGTAGTTTGTAAAAAGTATTTTTTATATTATCTTCTACATCTAATTTCTTTAGGAATTTCTTTAATTCTTCTATTTTTTTCTTTTCGATTAATATTGATAAGGATAACTTGTCCTTTTCTGCAATATCTAAGGCCTCTATAGCAGCTTTAAAGAAGTTTACTTCTCCAATTTCTATCTTAAAGTTTTTAGCACCAGTAGCTTTTAAAGCTTCTATTGCAATTATTAATACCTCTAAATCAGCAAATTCATTTTCTTTATTTATAAGCTCTATTCCACAATCAGTGTATTCATTTCTTCTTCCAGTAAACTCTTCAAAAACTCTATATATAGTGGCTTCATACCTTATCTTTATAGCTTCTTCAACATCTTTAAATCTAGTTGATACAAGTCTTACTATAGGTATAGTCATATCAGGCCTTAAGGCTAGTATTCTTCCTTTAGAATCAAAAAATTTATATACACTCTCTTCTTTTAACCCAGAATACTCATATCTAAAACCTTCATAGAATTCTATGCTTGGTGTAATTACTTCCTTATATCCCCAAGAATTAAATACATTATTTATTGACTTAATTGCCCTGGCTTTTTTTAAACATTCCTCATTAGTTAAATCTCTTGTTCCCTCTGGAATGATATTCTTATTCATATTCCCTCCCTTTTATACTTTACCACTTTAAAGCATTATCATAATAATATATTAATATTAATTTAGTGTCAATAAGTTGACAGAAAATTAAATAAATTTAACGCACCCTGAATTTTATTTTATAAGTATGCTATTATCTATAAAATAAGAACTCATACTTAATTGAGTTTTAAATCTATTGAAAACTTTTTAAAACATACTTTTCTACCAAATAATTAATCTAGCTACCTAATAAAAATCCATTTGCTAAACTATAAATTTTACTACTCTTAAAAATGTATCCATATATTTGAATTTATTGTTATTTACAAAAGCAAAAAAACTCAGCCGAAGCTGAGTTTTCCACTAAATTATTAATTATTAAAGATGCTAAAAGGTAGCTTTTCTTATTTAATTAATGCTAAATCTTTTTAATTATTAATTGCTAACTGTTCTATTTTATCTTCAATTAGTCTATATACAGTCCATTCATCCATAGGAATTGCTCCTAATGATTTATAGAATTTAATAGATGGTTCATTCCAATCTAAACAAGCCCATTCCATTCTCTTGCAGCCTTGTTCTAAGGCTCTTTTAGCTAAGAATTTAAATACTTCTCTTCCTATTCCTCTACCCCTATATTCTTTTCTTATAAATAAATCTTCTAAGTATAATCCAGATCTACCTATGAATGTTGAAAAATTATAAAAGTATAAAGCAAATCCTATAGGTTTTTCATCTAATTCAATTATTACTGCTTCAGCTCTATTATTATTAAATACAGATTCCCTAATAGTTTCTTCTGTAGCAATAACGTCATTAGTCATTTTTTCATACTCAGCTAATTCCTTAATAAAGGAAAAAATTAAAGCAGCATCCTCTTCCTTAGTTTCTCGCAATTTTACATTTTCAATATTAGTATCATAATATCTCATAATACGCCATCCCCTCTTGATACTTTTTTTGTTTATTATTAAGCAATGTATTTTTGCATTGCTATATCACACCTATCACAAACTTCATCCTGAAAATCTTCAAAACCATATTTTTTATAAAGTTTAAGTGCCTTATATAGTACTGAATTAGTTTGTAAAGTAATCTTTTTATAATGTAACCTCTTTGCAATTCTAAAAGAATTTTCAATCATTATGTTGCCTAGTCCCATTCCTTGAAAATCCTTATGTAGATACATCTTTCTAAGCTCACATGTTTCCTCATCAATTTTGTAAATGCCATAGCTACCAATAATTCTTCTTTTAAATTCTAATACCTCAAATGCCCCATTATTTTTAGTATAAAATTTAGCTATATTAGTAATGTCTAAGTCTTCACCTTTAGGATTTAGTTTTAATCCATATGGGCTTAAAACCTCCTCTACTAGCTTTAGAATCTGTGGTTCATCTCCAGCTCTAGCTCTTCTAATCTTAATATCCTTCATTAAAATTACCCCCTTTTAATACCTAAGATGTGCTGTCGCACAACTAAAAATGAAGAATGAAAAATTAATGAAAAAACTCCTAGCGGAGTTTCAATAAGCGATTAATTTTTGTAATTCTGTAAGAATTACATCAATAATTCTTAATTTTAAATTCTTATTTTTAACTATTTATGTGACAGTCCCTTTTTAACAATTAAATCAATAATTATTCATTTTTAATTTTAAATAGGGCTATTTTCGCAAACAGCCCTATTATTTATTAAGCTGTATTTTACCATCTTAATAATATTATATATGTTTTTTAAATTATTTCATTATAATCTCGAGATTTTTCTGAAAAATTTCTAAAAACAAATACAACAAGTACAATTGCCATAACTAAAATCCCTAGTTCAACTAAATAAATATTCTTTAATACTCCTACTTGATATAAAGCTGCTGGGAAATCTATAATAGCATGGCTTATTATGGCTATTATATAGTAAATATATCTTTTTTCTCTAATTGCATATAGTACTAAAACTGAAAGAGAAATTTGAACTGTAATAGCAATTAATCTTTCCATTCCAGTTATAAGCCACAACACTGAAGCTGAATCTACAAATTGATTGTAAGTTGCATTTATAACATCTTTAGAAAGTGAAGCACCTTCCATTATTGATTGGAAGCCTCCTTTATTTATCAATATAGCATATACTATTGAATTTAAGCTACCAAGTGCTCCTATTAATATTGCTTCTATACCACCATGTCCAATTCCGTAAGTTAAGGCAGTAGTAGTATCTCTTCCCTTTATAAAAAACTTAAAAGATATAAGTCTTGCTGTTTCTTCCATAATACCTGCCATAAATCCACCATATAGCATATATGCAACTGGATTATTTAATAAAAAACTTGCTGTACTTTTATTATAACTTAAGAAATATGTGTGAATTGGGCTTTCTATTATATTAACAGCTATAAAGAATGCAAGAGCTCCTATAAAAAATACTTTAAGACTTGCATTATATTTTTTCTTTAAGTATATCATCCCTACTATAGGTACAAATAGACTAATAATAAGGCTTATTCCCATAAATGTAATTGATAAATTACTGACCATATTGCCCTCCTTATTTTATCCGATCGCTACCATTGCTAACACTCCCACCTTTTATAAGTGCCCAGCACTAATACGCGACTAGATTGGTTCTTCTAACCTTCAGATGGAGTAGGCATCCTGTACTTTGTGAAAGTGATTCACACAAAATGCAAAATTTTGGTTCTCTACTTTTTAAGAAAACTCCACCTGAAGCTAAGAATCATTTTATATAGTTCCAATATTAATCTTATACTTAAATAATATTTTCATCACCTGATGAAAATTTAAAGAAATATCAAAATCTATAATTATATTTTCGATATAAAAATAACAAATGATATTAAAATAATAAAAAATATAATCGCCTTTGGATTTCCAAAATTCACAGTATATCCAATCCCTGCTCTCTTTTCAATCATAAAGGATGGATCATTTCTATTATAATAAAACATTCCTAAAACCCAGTATTTATCGTCATTATTATATACTTCTTCTTCAGTATTCTCTTTCCCTAAGGACCTCCTACCCTTACTTCCCATTAGTATAATTACTATTAAAAATCCTATCATAATAATTGCAATGGATATATTGACAATAGATTCTACTCTACTAGTATCAAAAGTATAAATTAACCCCAGCTGTGTAATTGAATTTAAAATTATAAGTCCTACTTCCGTTACTAAAAAGATAATAGAAAACAACATTTTTAATATCTTCTTTTTATAAATAGTACTCTTTAAATTAGTACTATTTATATCTATCCTAGAACTTAAACTTACCCTTACTATAATATAAAAGACTATTACCATAGCAATCATATTTATTGGTAATCTATATAATTCATGTAAACTTAAAGAACTTAAGTTATTCTGTCTTAAGAAAGTTAAGATTACTATTATTAAAGGAATAAATATAGGTAATATAAATATCCAACTAGGCAAAGGCTTATACTTATCATCTTTTTTGGGTTTTCTTAAAGATGTATCTACAGCTACTGTATTATTTTTATAGTTCCAATTATTCTTCTCTTTTAGATTTCTAATTTTCTTATTATATAGTGCAAAAATTCCACTATTAATTAATATCGAACCTATCATAAAAATCCATAGTAACTGTGCAACTACTTCTTTATTTTTAATAAAACTAAATGACAGTATATTAAATAATATACTTATTGATAGATATAATATAGTTACAGTCTTTTTATATCTTCTTTCAAGTTCTACTATTTCATCATATTCTATAAATTTCTTAGGTATTCTTATTCCAAAGAAAAGGCCACTATTAGAGAAACTATTTAAATAATATAATATAATTCCTAAAACTATTAAAGTTATATTTCCTACTAAAATCTCTTCTAAATTATTCAAAACATCCCTCCTATAATTAAATCCCTTGTATAAGAAAATATATTATCAATATTGCTATTAATACAAATGGAAGTATCATTATTGTAGCGCCTATTGGATTACCTAAGTTAACATCCCAGCCTATTCCAACTCTTTTTTCTACAAATATGCTAGGATCATTTTTATTACAATAAAAGTTCCCAAATAACCAATACTTATCATCATCTCTATAAATTTCTTTTTCATTACTATTATATTTTATATTTTTTCCACCTTGTCCAATTTTATAAGTAATAACAGAAAAAATTATTATAGTTAATAGTATTACTGGAAGGAATACATAATTTATAACTTGAACATTCCAACCAAATAAAGTACAAAATTGAATTATAGAAAACATAATTGATATTTCAATAGCTATAATAAATAAAAGTATAGAATTTATTCTCTTAAATACTTTTCTTTGCTTTTTTATTTCCTCTAAAGTTCCACTATTTATTTCTGTTTTCCCGTTAACTGCAAACTTATTAGTGAGAGTTAATAAAACTATCATTCCAGTTTGAGTTAAGATAGGAAATAAAACTAAGTAGAAGAATCCCTTAAATCCATCTTTATCTACAAAGCTATCTGCTATGCCTGAAGCATTATAATGAATTGGAAATGGATTAGGCACATTTTTATAGGCAATAAGAGTTACTATCATAGTTATTAAAGGTATTATTAATAATGTTAAAAAAATTCTTGTTTTTATTATTACATTATCTTCTCTTACCTTAGGCTTTCTTATAGATGTATCTACAACTACTACATTCTCTCCAAGGCTTCTAAAGCCTTTTTCTTCCTTAAGCTTTATAGTTTTTTTCCAATAGATAATTAAAGGAATATTAGATACTATAATTAATACAAATAAGGTTATTAAATAAATTGATATTTTTGTATTAAAAATCATTAATATATTTATTAATATTAAAAATGGTAAAATAAACACTGTATATCTTTTCTTATATTCTCTATCTAATTTTATTAAATCTTCATCTTTTTCATATTCCTTTGGAATCCTAACCCCAAAGAAAATACCATTGTTAGAGAATTTATTAACTAGCAATCCAGTAACAAATAATATTACACTTATAAAAACAATAGTTCCTAATAATATTATTTTTTCCATTATTCCTTCCATTCCTATTCACCCTCTTCATTTTTAAAGTCAAGGAAAACCTTATCTATATATGACTTAATATCGTCTTTATCAATCCCTCTATTAAAACATTGAGCCATATAATAATATAGATTCATATTAACTTCTTCCTTAAACCCTTCCATAGACTGGCTCAAATTAAGATCAACAATTGCACCTTTTCTTCTATCTATCTTTATATATCCCTCATCCTTTAGAATAGAATAAGCTTTATTAACAGTATGCATATTAACGCCTATATCCTCTGCTAAGGACCTAACTGAAGGTAATTCTTCATTTTTATCAATTTCACCTTTTGCTATACCTTCTATAACTTGATTTTTAATTTGTATATATATAGGTATTTCAGAATCAAAATTAATTCTTAAAATCACCTTATCACCTCTTTCTAAGACTATTAATTTCTTAAAACTTTATTCACAATAGATTTAATAAAATTTCCACATTAACTACATTATATAATAGAAACGTGAAGTATAAAATAATACTTTGCTCCTTTTCACTCAGACTTATATTTTATATAGAATCTGTATTTATAATGCCTGATAAATTCAAATTAATATAAAAATAAATTTATTTCTAATAATAGAAATGGGGCTGTCTCTGAAACAGCCCAATTAAAAACTTAAAATTAATTATTTTTAAAAACTCAATTAGAAGTTTTTCATTAATTTCTCATTTAATTTATCATTATTCACTTTACGTTGTACAACAACATCTATTTTTTAGTTTAGATTTTCAAATTGTTTAACCGATACCTTTGAAAGAATCAAAATAATTATAGCTAATATTATTATTTCAAATATTAAAGCTGAAACTAATAGTAAATTATTATTCGAAATTATATTAAAATACTTTGCAAGTATAGGAATAGCTACTATTCCTGCTGATATTAGCATTTGTATCATAACACTTGCACTTTGTTTTACAACTGCTGTTTCAGATATCCAATGCATATTAGGGAAAAATAAATTAACTACAATTCCTAGTATAGCTACAATTATTGCAAATAATATAGAAATTACAAATAGCCATAAAGCTTGTGTAATACTGAAGTTTAATGAGAAGAAAAATATTATATTACTAATTATTAAAGCAGGAACAACTAATATTAAATTTAATAATATCTTAGCTTTAAATATTTCTAATGGATTAAGTGGACTACTTTTTAATATCCATAAGTTTTTACCTTCCATAGAAATAGATGAATTAGTAGTACAAGAAAGTGATAAAATACCACAAGTAACCGCTATAATCATTAATGGCATTAATTCTCCTACTGATTTCAGCTCAAAAATCATATATATTATATCTTCTCCCATAAACATAGTTGCTACTGCCATAATTAGTAAAAGTACTGGCCCTATTATAGTGTTTAATACATAAATAGGAGATGCAAAATATCTTTTTGCTTCTTTTATTAATAGTGCTTTCGTTATACTTGATGACTTCATAGAAGTAATTTTATAATTATTCTTCTTATAACTTTCTTGAAGTTTTGAGCTTATTTTCTTATATGCCTTATTAAATACAATTATAAAAAAGCTGAAAAATCCTATAGAAATTATAAGAAAAATACCTAAGTCTATAATGCTTCCCTCTGCTAATGCTCTTGTTAACATCACTGCTGGGGGGTAAATTTTAAATATAGCATCATTTATTGATGAACTATTTAACAATATTTTTTGTAAAAACTCTCCACTGCTATAAGAGCCTGCAACTATTAATACTACTATTAATAAAGTACCAACTGTAATTACTAAGTTTTTATATTTAAATTTATTTGAAACATAACTAATTCCAAAAGAAATAATTGATGATATTAATAAAGGTATTAGAGGTAAAGTTAAAAATATCAATATTAAATATACAAAAAACAATATTGATGGCTTTGCATAAACAAAATATACTGTAGCTGGTATAACAAAAGTAAATATACTAACTAAGTAATTTATTAATACAAGCTGAAATACTTTAACTATTAAAATATAGCTTCTTTTTATAGGTAAACTCATCAATAAATCATAATCTTTAAAAGAAAATAATACACCTTGCGCTTTATAAATAGATGTAAAAAATATTGTTACTGTAGTTAAAATAATGCTTAATGTTAGTAACATATCTAAAAATCCTATTGTTTTTAACCCATCAGCTAAAAACTTTGAATAAATCACTGATGTAAAAACTATCATAACAGCAGCAAATGTCAGCATTAAAGCTAAAAATATAGACTTATTTCTTTCTTTTTTAGATTTAGAGCTTGTTATTTTATTTATTCCCATACTGTTTATTAATGATATTTTTGTAAGGCTCCATAAATTATTCATTATCTATCAACTCCATAAATATATCTTCTAAGGAACTATTTCCTTTAACTTCTTCCATAGTACCCTTTGAAACTATTTTTCCATCCTTAATAATAGCAACCTTATCACATAACTTTTCAGCAACTTCTAAAACGTGAGTTGAGAAAAATATAGCTGCTCCTTCATTGCATATATTTTTCATTTCTTGCTTTAATAAATGAGAGGCTTTAGGATCTAATCCAACAAAAGGCTCATCTAATATTAATAACTTCGGCTTATGAAGTAAAGCTGAAATAATAGCTAATTTTTGCTTCATACCATGAGAATAAGATGAAATTAAATCTCCTAGTGCACTTGTTATTTCAAATATTTCAGCATACTTTTTTATTTCTCTTTCCCTATCTTCTTTAGAAACCTTATAAATATCTGCAATAAAATTTAAATATTGAATACCTTTTAAAGATTCATATATATCTGGATTATCAGGAATATAAGCAATTTTTTCTTTACAAGCAATAGGATTATTCTTTATAGATATTCCGTCTATTAAAATATCTCCTTCAGTAAAATCTAAAATACCAACTATAGCTTTTATAGTAGTTGTCTTACCGGCACCATTATGTCCAATGAAGGCAAATATTTCTCCTGGATTCACCTCTAAAGATACATTGTCCACTGCTTTTTTTCCGTTTTTATATGCCTTAGAATAATTTATTATATTTAACATCTTGTTACCCCCTCTATTCTATCTGTTATATATATTGTATAACAGATAGAATAGGAATGCAATAATTTTTCGAATTTTCTCTTTACAGCTTATTCATATATGATAAAATTAAATAAGTCGGTATTCTTTGAAACCGAACTTTGCAAAAATTATTTTTTTGCCGAATTATATCCTGTAAGGAATAAGAACGGAGGAGTCAAAATGTTAAACACTCGAGGGGTGGGAAAATCCCATGAAAATGTTAGAAAGATGGTAGTTACAGCTATGCTATCAGGAATTTGTTTATTCTTAGGCTTAACTGGACTTGGTTTTGTACCTTTACCACTTTTCAAACTAACAATCTTACATTTACCAGTTATAATTGGAGCCATAGTTGAAGGTCCTGTTGTAGGGGCATCTATTGGATTTATCTTTGGATTATTTTCAATATATCAAAATATCACAGCTCCAACACCAATGTCACCATTCTTTTATAATCCATTAGTATCTATATTACCTAGAGTACTAATTGGGATAATTGCTTATTATATTTATAAGCTAATAAAATCAAAAATAAAGAATGCAAAAGTATCTATAAGCATTGCAGCAATATGTGGATCTCTAGTTAATACTATTGGAGTTCTTGGCACTATTTACTTAATTTACTTTAAAGACTATGCAGCAATACTTATGGACAAAGGGACTATAACTGATAATTCTTTAAGTGCAGTTACTACTGCTCTACTTACAGTAATAGGTACAAATGGTGTTGCTGAAGCAATATTATCTGCTGTAATTGTTACACCTATAGTAATTGCAATATTCAAAATGCAAAAGAAAAGAATTTAGACATAAAACATAAAATTAAATTAAATTGAATTTACAAGCTCTATGAGGAAAACTTGTTTTATACAAGCTATTCTACATAGGGCTTTTATTAATGAAAAAATGAAAAAATTAAAGAATGAGAAAATTTTTATAAAAATCTTTACAGATTTTTATTAGAGCATCTATAAATAAAGGAGATTTTGCAAAGCAAAATCTCCTTCCTTAATTATTTCATTTCTTCATTTCTTCATTTTTTCATTTTAAAATGCTTCACATTTTAAAACAATAATAAAGATAGACAACTAATCCAACAATCCCCTTATTTGCATTAAATTTAATAGTTTATAAAGACATTTATTACATAACATAATAGCACAAAGTTAAATAAAACTTTGTAACTCAAATTAAGGAGGCGCTTATTATGGCAAGCAGCACAAAATTAGTCCCAGAAGCAAAGAAAGGATTAGCTAAATTCAAAAATGAAGTAGCTGGTGAAATGGGAGTACCTTTCTCAGATTATAATGGTGACCTTTCCTCAAAGCAATGCGGTAGCGTTGGCGGCGAAATGGTTAAGAGAATGGTAGAACAATACGAATCAAAAATAAAATAAATTAATACTATCTAATAATAAAAAAAGCTATGTGTAGGTTATACCTATACATAGCTTTTCCTTTTAAATTAGTTTAAAATCTTAGCTTACAGATTTTCGATAGCAGCTTTTACTGCTTCTACATCTTCATCTGTTCCTTGTCCATTGATTTTACGAAGACAAGTAAGTCCATATTCTTTTTCAATTTTATCAGCTGCAAAACAATATGATTCAGCATGTCTTTCCATACTTCCATTAACAACAAAACCACGAACTAGATCTTTGTGTTCATCTAAAAATGCCCTTGTAATTTGTGTAATTTGACCAAACCCTTCATTACGTGTAATAAGAACACACTCTTCATTTAATGGCTCACTAACGCTTTGTGATGGTCTTCCTAATTTTTCAGCAAATGCTTTTCCAGCACCAAATCTACTATCATATACTACTAACATATTTTTCTCTCCTCTTTATGTATTAATTAATTAAATTTATTATATCACATAAAAAGCAAAATGTAAGTATTTTTTAATAAAAATTATTAACAAATAATTTTTATTAATAAGATTGCTAATAATATAAAATTATATAATAAAAAATCCGTACAAAAAGATACTAATCTGCATCTATCTTGTACGGATAATATTTGGAGCGAAAGACGGGACTCGAACCCGCAACATTCACCTTGGCAAGGTGACGCTCTACCATTGAGCCACTTCCGCATAAATTACAATTATATATTATAATAAGATTAAAAAATCGTCAAGAGTATTTTTTATTTCTAGAAAACCCTTCCCCAGGGCACCCTATTTTCAAGAAATTAAGTACCCTGAGGATTAGTTTTTCTAAAATTAATTAATTGTTAACTGATCTTCATTTCCATCTACTACTACATTAGATCCATAACCTATATCACCTTTTATAATCTTTCTAGCTAAGGTGTTTTCTATAGCATTTTGAATATATCTCTTTAAAGGTCTTGCTCCATACACTGGATCATATCCTTCTCTAGCCATAATAACCTTTGCTTCATCAGTGACTTCAAGGCTTATATTCTTATCTTTTAATCTTACTGAAACTTCTTTTAAGAATATATCTATAATCTTCTTAATACCATTTTCAGATAGAGGTTTAAACATAATTATGTCATCCACTCTATTTAAGAATTCAGGCTTAAATCTAAGTTTCATTTCATTAATAACTTGGTTTCTAATACTTTCATCCACAGTGTCTTCACTATTATTTTCTAGAAGATAGCTACTTCCAATATTAGATGTCATAATTATAATAGTATTTTTAAAGTCTACAGTCTTGCCCTTATTATCAGTTAATCTACCATCATCTAAGATTTGTAAGAATATATTAAATACATCTTCATGAGCTTTTTCTATTTCATCAAATAATATTACGCTATATGGATTTCTTCTTACTGCCTCAGTAAGTTGACCACCTTCATCATACCCAACATATCCTGGAGGGGCTCCAACTAATCTAGATACTGAATGTTTCTCCATATATTCAGACATATCTATTCTTATAATATTTTCTTCAGAATCAAATAGATTTCTAGCTAAAGTTTTAGCAAGCTCTGTTTTACCAACACCAGTTGGTCCTAAGAATATAAAGGAACCTATTGGCTTATTTGCATCTTTAAGTCCAGCTCTTGCTCTTAAAATAGCATTTGAAACTGCAGTTATTGCTTCTTCTTGACCAATAACTCTCTTTTCCATTTCATCTTCTAATCTTAAAAGTTTCTCTCTTTCACCTTCAAGAAGATTAGTTACAGGAATTCCAGTCCATTTAGAAAGAATTTTTGAAACTTCTTCCTCAGTTACTTCTTCCTTTAAAAGAGCTCCTTCATAATTTTCTTTAACTACAACTTCTTTTTCCTTAATTTCCTCTTCTAAAGCCGGAATTACGCTATATTGAATTTCCGCAGCCTTATTATAGTCATAGTTTCTTTGAGCAGCTTCTAAATCTCCTCTTGCTTCATCAAGCTTAGATTTTAGATCTCTTAAATTAACTATAGCATCTTTTTCCTTCTCGAACTTAGCTGTCATTTCATCATTTTTAGCCTTTAATTCAGCAATATCTTTTTCTAATGCCTCTAACTTTTTCTTAGATCCTTCATCTTTTTCTTTGATTAAAGCTTCCTTTTCGATTTCTAATTGGAAAAGTCTTCTTCTAGTAATATCAAGTTCTGTTGGAAGAGAATCTATTTCTGTTCTTATCATTGCACCAGCTTCATCAATTAAGTCTATTGCCTTATCTGGCAAGAATCTATCTTGAATATATCTATGTGATAACTTTGCAGCAGCTATTAAAGCTGAATCATGTATTCTTACCCCATGATGGATTTCAAATCTTTCTTTTAGTCCTCTAAGAATTGATATAGCATCCTCCACTGTTGGTTCTTCAACTATAACAGGTTGGAATCTTCTTTCTAGAGCCTTATCCTTTTCTATATATTGTCTATATTCATCAAAGGTTGTAGCTCCAATACAATGCAATTCACCTCTTGCAAGTAATGGCTTAATTAAGTTACCTGCATCCATAGCTCCATCTGTTTTACCAGCCCCAACTATAGTGTGAATTTCATCTATAAATAAGATAATTCTACCTTCACTGCTTTGAACTTCTTTTAAGACTGCCTTTAATCTTTCTTCGAATTCTCCTCTATATTTAGCTCCAGCAATTAATGCCCCCATATCTAATGAGAATATTACCTTATTCTTTAAACCTTCAGGTACATCACCTCTAATAATTCTTTCTGCAAGTCCTTCAACTATCGCAGTCTTACCAACTCCAGGCTCACCAATTAATACTGGATTATTCTTAGTTCTTCTAGATAAAATTCTTATAGTTCTTCTAATTTCATCATCTCTACCAATTACAGGATCTAATTTATGTTTTTTAGCAAGGTCAGTTAAGTTAGTACCATATTTTCCTAAAGCATCATAAGTTCCTTCAGGATCTTGAGTTTCTACTCTTTGGTTACCTCTTACTTCCTTTAATACTTCCATAAATGTTTTTTTATTAATATTGTACTTATCTAGTATTCTTTTAACTTCACCATTTTTATCTACAGCAATTATTGCTAGCATAAGATGTTCTACGCTAATATAAGAATCTTCAAATTTCTTAGCTATATCTTCTGCCTTTACCAAAACCTCTTCTATTTGTCTAGTAGCATAAACTCCTGATGAATTAGCTCCTTCTCCTAGGACCTTTGGCATATTTCCTAAGACTCTATTTAAGTCATCATTTATTCCTTTAACGCTAACACCCATTTTAGTAAATATATTTGGTATTAGTCCGTCTTCTTGCTCTACTAATGCTGTAAACAAATGTATTAACTCAACTTGCTGATGGTTAAACTTTACAGCAATTAAACTAGCATTATTTAATGCTTCTTGAACTCTTAAAGTCATTTTATCAATATTCATATAAGTCACTCCTTTACAAACATATTATAGAATTATTATTATCTTTGTTTTAATAATAATACAAAAGTCAAAGAAAGTCAAAGTATATTTTGTATTTTTTTATTAACTATGTTTCAATAAATAATTTATATCTTTTAGTCTCATAAAATTTTAATTTTAAAAAATATTTTAAAGTAGACTACATAAATTGAAAGCATATAGTCTTTAATTTTTATATACGTTGATTGTATAATTTGATATCTCAAATATTTTACATCTAAAATATAACTTACATGAGATGTAAAAACTTTATTTAAACTTATATACTTTTCTATTTTTTAATAAATAAGCTATAATAACTATATAAGATTCTATAGGAAAGAGGTGATTACAATAAGACGCCAATACGTAAATTTTCCAGCTGACTCTCCAATAAAAATAAGTTATGCAAATATAAGAGAGTATCCAATACATTGGCACAATGCCATAGAGATACTTTATGTTCTTAAAGGTAGTATACACGTAAATATAGATACAGATTCCTTTGAGGTTCTTGAAAGAGAAATGGAAATCATAAATATGGATGAGGCTCATAGAATTTATAGCGATGAGGATAATAAAGTTCTTATCTTTAATATAGATCCCTACTTCTTCGAAAAATATTATAAAGATATAAATAATATTTTCTTCTATACAAATTCAACTGATGATGGTGCACAAGAAGGAGAAGAATACGATCTTCTAAGAAACTTTTTAGCTAAGCTTCTATGTGAAAATGTTCAAAAACTTGATGATTATGATAAGGAAGTAGAAGATATTTTAATAGATCTTTTATATCATCTTATTAATAATTTTCATTATCTTACATACGAAAAAGAAGAACTTAAAGAAAAAACTGAACAGTTAGCTAGGTATCATAGGATTTCAAAATATATATTTAATAACTATGATAGTAATATAACTTTACAAGAAATAGCTAAGAAAGAATTCTTAAGTCCTCATTATTTATCTCATGAGATTAAATATGCTACTGGCTATAGCTTTACTGATCTAGTAAATTTAACTAGAGTTGAAGAATCAGTTAAACTTCTATTAGATAGCGATTTAAGTATATCCGAAATTTCTGATGAAGTTGGTTTTTCCCATGTTAGGTATTTAAATAAGAACTTTAAAATCTATTATGGTTGTACTCCACTTCAATATAGAAAGAAAAATAAGCTTACTGAAAAAGAGTTTGAAGCAAGTAAGAAAATAGAAATCTTAAATTTAGAAGATGCCTTAGAATATCTATCTTCAGAGTTAGATGATTACGAAAGATTTAATTATGAAAATAAACTATGGAAGATTCATATAGATATGGATGAAAACCTTGGTGAGTTTGATAAGGCTTATAATGAAATAATTAATTTAGATGATGCCTTTGACTTGTTACTTGAAGATAATAAGGATATTTTAGAAGAAATTCAAGAGGAACTTCATTTTAAATATGCAAGACTAGAAAATATGTTTAATAGTGATATGGGGGTATTTCCTAAAGCTGATTTTTATAACTGGAATAAAGCAAAAAGTGTCATTGAATTTTTAGATTATATAGCTTTAAAACCATTAATACTTATTGATAACCCTAACTTTACACTAGAGAAATATAAGCATATATTAAATAGCTTCTTTGAATATTTTTCAGAAATGGATTATATTGATGTAACAGAATTTAAATTTCAATTTACTCCTGCCATATCAAGGGCTATAAGAGAAGAGTTATCTCTATTTATAAGAGAAATATATTCAATCGATGTCTTAGAAGAAGACTTTTCTTGTGAAAAGGACCTAAATAAGATTTATGATACAGCTTTTATGCTTCCCTATATAATTCATAATACATTATTTAACAACAATTCTCTTAACTTTTTAAGAGCCTTCGATGTACTAGAAAAAGTTATTAGCTTAACTAATGAGGTATTTATAGGGGCACCTGGACTTGTAAATGATATGGGAATCAAAAAACCTTCATATTATGCCTATTATTTACTTAACAAGTTGGGTGATGAGATAGTTGCTATGGAAAATGGATATATAGTTACTAAGAAAGACGATGAATATTGTATTTTATTATACTCATACACTGATGAACTTTCTGATATGGAAAGTCTTCAAGATATTATTAATAAAAAAGGTAAAAGAAAGCTTTATAAAAGAAAGTTTTCACTAAATATCGAAAATATAAAAAAATCATCAAGAATCACAACTTATGAAATAAGTGAAGGAGTTGGTTCTTCTTATAATTATTGGCTATCTATGGGTTCCCCTGATAGGTTAAATAAAGAAGAAAAAGAAATACTATACAGAGCTTCCTTCCCTAAAATAGAATTTAAGTATTCTAAGAAAAATACAATCTTAAATATAATTACAGAGCTTAAAGGCTATTCTGCCAAGCTAATATTGATAAAAAACATTAAATAAAAGTACAGAGAAACCACTTATTAGGGTTTCTTTGTACTTTTTTACTTTTATATTTATTAAAGTAATAACTTAAATGTACATAAAATTAAACATTTAAGTCAATGCAATAAAAAAATAATTACAGTATACTTTAAATATAATAAATGTTGTAATTTATAGAAAGGATTGATTTTAATGAGAGGCTTATTTTTCGTACCAAGCGTATTTTCTAAATATTCATTAGCAAATATAATATCATCAATTTTACACCCAATTAAACATTATATTAACTTATAATTTTATTTTGAAATAAACTGTTTTATATAAATATTTAATATCTAAAACTTATATATTAATTGTTACTTTTAATCTTTATTTATTAATTCGAATATTAACTAAGGTTTTAGAAAACAATTGATACTTCAAATCTTGTAATTTTCAAATACAATTACAATTAAATAATCCAAAAATTACAGAAGGTGTATAATTAATTTTCTTTAGTAGGAAAACTAATTATACACCTTCTATTTACTATATTTAATCTCTCTCCAATTTCATCGCTAATGTAAAGTATTTTAAAGAATCTTTAACTTCACCAAGCTTATAATACATATTAGCCATATCTAAATATCTTTCATATCTCTTTTCTTTATTAGCAAATTTAAATAGGGAGTCCAAAGATAAATTCATATACATTTCAGCTTCTCTATATAAGCCCTTCTTTTGTAATATCATTCCCTTCAAGTAATAAGCTTGTTCGATTAATAGTATATCATCTGTATCAATTGCTGAGTTTAAAGCTTTATCTGTTATATCATATGCTATATCATACTCTCCATTTTCATACAGTGTATTTATACTATTATTTAAAAACTTAACATATTTCTTTTTATCATCTGTTGGAAATAGTTCTATACCTTCTAATGTTTCCTTTATAGCTTTTTCTCTTTCCTTAGCATAGAAATAGCTTTCACCATTCTTCCCCTTAGAAATAGCTAAAATCATAGGATTCTCTTTTTTATATTTGTAAGAAAGCTCTATATATTTTTCTATATCACCTTTCTTAAGTTTAATACATGCATTTGCAAAACTATGATATATATCCCCTTTATCTAGCTCATCATCTATAAAGTCAATAAACTTCATTGCCTCTTCTAAAGCTCTATAAGCATCTTCAATATTACCTAATTTTTCATAGCACTTACCTTCTCTATAGCATGTATATGCATACTTAACTTTGTCGAAATCTCCATCACCTTTAATAAGCTCTCTTGCCCTACTATAATAATTAATAGCCTCATTATATTCCTTTATTCTATAAAAGAATGTAGCCATATCAAAATAATAAGTTATAGTATTTTCCTTAGTATTATTCTTCTGATATAAATCATAATACTGTGATACTATTAATTGAATATTTTCAATCTTATTCTCTTTTACGTAGTAGTTAAAAAGTAAATGTATTAATTCGAAAGCTAACCCACTGTAAGAATATTCTAAAGCGTAATTTAAATTGTGCTCAATAACATCAGACATATCACTTTCAGAAACATTATTGCTTCTTATTAGCTCAAGATTACCATTTATTTGTTCTTCCACATCTTTTACTAAGTAGCTATAGTCAAGCGAAAGTTTATCAGATATATATTCTAAAATATCCTTATCTGCTTTAATCTTTCCATTTTCTATGCAGCTCATCTTTGATATAGAGACCTTATTTCCACATAATTCTTTTAAAGTTATCCCCTGATATACCCTTGCTCTTTTAATTTTTTCTCCAGTTGATAAAATCTCCATTTGAAACCCCCAATTGATTAATTTTTAAGTATTCCTATTTTCCTAAAAATATTAACCCCTTCATCAAGATACTTAGCTGCTTCTGCATCATTTTTTCTGTCAATATAAAATTTACCTAACATAACTGCAAGCTGCGCCACTTGCTTTAGCAAATCATTTTTCTTAGCTAAGTTATAAGTATCTATTAAAATATACTCAGCTTCTCTAGATAATTCTTTCAATGTATATACTCTATACCAAATTAAGTTAACACCTATAATAACTTCTATTTCATTCTCATCTATATATAAATTGATTTCTTCTAATACTTCTTCACATTTTGAAATATTCTTTAGTTTAATATAGTTTTCACATATGTTCATTAAGGTTTCTACAACCCTCTTATCTTTTCTTCTAATTCTTATATCCTTAGATATTTCATAATGTCTAAAGGATTCTTCTATATTCTCAAATTCATAGAATAACCTTCCAAGGTTATTTTCTATTTCAGAAATATTACTTAATTCATCTAATTCTTTATAAACTTCCAAGGTCTTTTGCGAGTATTTTATAGCATTAGTTAAATCACCTTTTTTATTATACTCTTCAGATATTAATAAAAGAGTTTTTGCATACTCTTCTTTATTATGGACTTGTTCAAACTTACTTTTTGCTAAGAAGGAATAATCTATAGCTTTTCCAATATTCTCAGTTTTAAAATAAGCTTTTGCCATATAATAATATATTTCTCCAAGTAACGAATCGTTTCCAATATTATTATCTAAATATACCTTTTCAGCTTGTCTTAAATAACTGCTTGAAGAATGGTAAGCCTTTAGCTTTAAAGTTATTCGTCCTAAATTTAAAAAGGTTTTTATAATTTCCTCATAATTATTATTCTTTATAAAAATTACATTTGAAGATAAGAAAAACTGCTGAGCTAATGTAAACTCTCCTTTAGCCATATATATTTTTGCTCTTAAATACAAGATTTTAGCCTTCCTATATTCAAGGTTGTATTTTTCTACATAATATAAAGCATTTTCTATGTACTTTTCACCAGTTATATAATCTCCAGATAATACGTATGATTCAGCAATTTGCTCATAATATATACTTATCTTTTCAGCTTGAGTTTCTTCTGATTCCATTAAATATTCAACAGAAGTTTGTAATGTAGCTGCTAAATACTCTAATAGATCCATAGAAGGATTAGATCTGCCTGACTCAACTAAACTAATTTGTCCAGGAGTAATTCTATCCCCTGCTAAATCCTTAAGAGTCATATCTAATTCTTTTCTTCTTCTCTTTATTTTTTCCCCTAATGCAAGAATCTCCATAACACTCTTCCTTTACTAAATACTATATAAATATTTTTATTTTCAAAATTCTAACAATAAAATAATCTATTTTAATAAATCGTATATTTTGATTTTTTTCGTCAATTTTAAATGAAAAATATACTAATTATAATATTTTTCACCTTTTTATTATTATATCATTAAATACTTGTAAAGCACTATATAATTTGGAAAATTTATTATTATTTATTACTAAAATTTAGGTATTTATTTAAGTTATTTTATAAATTTCTAGAAATATTTATGTAATTTATCATTATAATTTCAAAAAAAAAGAGAGTAATTTTTACTCCCTTTAAGACATATAATCAGTAACCATACAACAAGCATCTTCTGCCATATTCAATACTCTTTTACTAACCCTTTTTAAATTTCTTTGAGTTTTCTTATCTAATTGTGGTAAAATCATGGCTGTAACTGCCATTCCTACTATAGCACCTGTTACCATACCTCTAAAAACTTTCATCATAATATCACCTCTTAAATTATTTATACTATATAGTCTTTGTAATTTTTATACTAATATTCACAAATCCATAAAAGTAATGTAACTAAATAAATAATGACAGAGATATTATAATAAATGTACTGTCGCACAATGTAAAATGAATATTGAAAATTTAATTTATCTTTCTTTCCTTATTATATAAATACTCTGCATAATTAAGTACATCTTTTTGCTTTTCTAATGGTAATTTTCTTAAATAAAATGCTAAATCTTTATATAAAACATCCTCATATTCATTAATAGCAATTTCCTTATCTATATCTTCTTTAATAGTGTTATTATCAATAACTTCACTATTTAAATCTTCTTCTTCCTTAACCAAACTTCCATCTAAGGTAATAATATTATCTATTCTATCCTTAGCTAGGGGTTTAAGTTTACTTTTTACTTCAGCATTAACAACTTTTATTGTATTCTCTCTTAAATATGAATAAACTATATTCTCAGATGCTATAGATAGCTCTTCCTTACATTTTTCATCTGCTACTTCATTAAATAAATCACCAGTATGACTATCTACCTTAACAAATATAACTTCAGTTCCTTTATTCATTAAACTATTCATCTTATTATGATATTTTACAGATGACTCTTCATTCCTATTCCAAAATCCAGTGGCATGATGAGCAATACCTTCATAGTCATGGAAGATTACTACTCTCTCTTCTCTCTTCTCTATAGCATACTCAAGGCCTCTAACTGCAGCTTCTAACTCACCAGCTATTTGCCTAATATTCCTATCACTATTACTTTGTGATGATCCACTTTCTACATATTCAACTATATTATCTTTAACTGCAACTAAAGCATAAGAATACTTTTCAGTACTAATATTATAGCTACCATCAACATATATATGTAGACAATCCATTGGATAATTGTCCACACCTTTTTTAAGCATTCCACTTCCTTCAAATAAAAAGCTTTTTGCTTCACTTTCGCTAGTAAAACTCTTATACTTAGCTCCTTTTACTCCTTTAATATACCTTTGGCACTCTGCCCATGTATTTACTATTTTATTTTCCACTTTTGTATTAAGTGAAAAATCATATCCTTCTTTAATTGCGTAATATTTACTTGCCATACTTTTCTCCTAATTTTAAGATTATAATGCCATTACTTCTTCTATAAAGTTATATACTTTTTCTACATTTTTCGCTCCAGTAAAGTTAATAACATAATCAATAATATTTCTAATAACAAATACTATGTCATTCTTACCTTCCCAGTTTTCTAATATAATTCTAGTAGGAACATCAGCGATAATTCTTTCTAAAGCGAAGAAAGCAACAGCTATCTCATCTACCTTCCCAATGAAGGGAATGCTATCTGGTATTATATCCGTTGGGAATCCTATATATGCAATTGCCGCAGAAATAATTATCTTAGTTTTCATAGGAACTCTTTTATCTTTTAACAATCTAAATAAAAGAGCTGCCATATCTGGAATTATAAATACATAATCACTAAAAGTTTTTACTTTCTGTGGTAATTTTTCTTCTAAATAATCTCTTCCTACACTATAGTAGTCTCTTACTTTTTCAATATCAGAAAAATCCTCTTCTGTCTCGTCTTCCTCTTCAGTTTCTTCTACAGGTTGTTCTTTTATTAAAGTACCTAAAAGAGAGATATTAATATCTGATACTTCTATATTTAAAAGTTCTTGTCTAGTATATATATCTGAAATATTTAAATCTACATATGGAACATCTTTTAATAAAGATTTTAAATTAATAACTACCTTGCCAGAATCATAGCTTATTCCCATATCAGATAATTCTTTTAAAGCAAACTTTAAAGCAGCCTTTCTCATTAATGAGAATATCTTAATTTTAGCTATTTTAAATGATGAAACTTCACCATGTATAATTCCATTTTCAATTCTTGCAAGCCTTATACCTGCTACAAAATCTAAAGTTATTCCTTTACTAAAGCTACCATAAAACTTTATTTCTTCATCTACATCTACCTTAGTTAAAGTAAGACCTTCTACCTTTACAAACTCATTAAAAATGCTTAGTAAATCTTCTCCTGTTAAAGAAACTTTTATGCTTGAAATATTCATATTTACCTCCCTTATTTTGTTAATTATGCATCTAAATACATATCTAAATTTGTACCAATTATATAAAGAAGCTTGTCCTTAATATATACATCTTTTATTTCTCCATCATATTTATCTAATTTAATTATAATATTATTTCCACTAATATTTATATAGTCTTCTCCTAGAAATTTTAAAATAGATTTTAATAGAATTACACTAGCTCCCTTTAGCTTTCCTAACTTAGATATATTTAAATTCTTTGTCTCCAGTATAATTTGGTTATTATAAACCTCTTTTATATAAACAAATCCACTAAAATTACTATTTATTTTACTAAATAGCCTACCTGAAAAAATTATCCCATTATCAATTTCTATATGGGTTACCTCTATTCCTTTTTCTCTACCCTTTAGGTTAATTATTTCAGTAATATCCTTAGATGATAGTATAGTTGAGTTATACAATTATATTACATCTCCTCATATTATTACTAATAAACTATATGCTTCAATAAATAATCTACATCTATAGTCCTATAAAGTTATAGATTAAAAATACTTATTAAGTAAATTGTCTATATTGAAATCATATATATTGGTCTAAGTAGTCAGCTATTTAAATTAAAGTATACTCTATTTGCATAAATATTGAAAGACATCTTTTAATATTGTAAGCTCTACCAACACTTACATTGGTAAATACTATGAAGTTAAATGGACTTTAAATTTTAAAATGTTAAAATACTTATGATAAATCATCTTCTATTTAGGAGGTAATAATGAACAAACTAAAGAAAAATATTATTTTTGTTCCAATAATAACTGCTATTATTTCAATATTAGCTTTAGGATACTTAAGTTTTGGTTCAAAGGCTAACTACAATAAACAATATTCATACTTTCTGCAAGATATAACTGATAATTCTGTATCTAAGGTAATATTTAATAATAATAGCTTGACCATATTCTTAAAGGACGGAAGTAAGTATTCAACTACTAATCCAAATAGCCCTACTTTAAAAGAGGAGTTGTTAAAACATAATATAGAAGTTTTAGATGAAAATATAGCTAGTCCATCTAAAACTATAATTTCACTAATTCTTTTATCTTCTATAATCTCTATAGTTTTTATACAGCTTAGTAAAAAAAGCTTAGGTACTTCTAAAATTACTAATTTAGATGTTAAAGATTTTTCAGAAGATAAAAATGCATTAAACTTTAATTCAGTTGCAGGTAATGAAGAAGCAAAGGAAAGTCTTATGGATATAGTAGATTTTCTAAAAAACCCTGAAAAATATAAAGAGTACGGTGCTAGAATGCCAAAGGGAGTTATTCTTTATGGATCTCCAGGTACAGGTAAAACTCTCCTTGCAAAAGCTGTTGCTGGTGAAGCTAAGGTACCATTTTATGCATTAAGTGGATCAGATTTTGTGCAAGTATATGTAGGGGTTGGAGCTGCAAGGATAAGGAACTTATTTAAAAAAGCAAAGTCTCATGGGAAAGCAGTAATTTTTATAGATGAAATAGATGCCATTGGTAAGAAAAGAGGAGGTGCTGGTGCTGCTACTTCTAATGATGAAAGAGATCAAACTTTAAATGCACTTTTAACTGAAATGTCAGGCTTTAGTGAGGAAGAAGGCATAGTAGTAATTGCTGCAACTAATAGATTAGATACTCTTGATCCAGCCTTATTAAGACCTGGTAGATTCGATAGACATATAGAAGTATCTTTACCTGACCTTTGTGCTAGAGAAAAAATAATTTCTTTACATTTAACTAATAAACCTCATAATGATATAAACATTAATGACGTTGCTAAAAAAACTGCTTATTTTTCAGGAGCTAAGCTTGAAAACTTAATAAATGAAGCTGCTATTATAGCTGCTAAAGAAAATTCATCCTCTTTAATGCAAGAACATATTGATAAAGCTTTTTCAATAGTTCTTGCAGGATATGAAAAAAAAGAAAGAGGTCATTATTTAGAAGAAGACCAACTATTAACATCATACCACGAAGCTGGACATGCTGTTATTTCATTAATTAAAACACCTGAAGACAAGGTTTCAAAAATCACAATTATTCCAACTACCAAAGGAGCTGGAGGCTATACATTGACTATACCTAAAGATAGTTCATACCAAAGATTAGATTATCTAAAAAATAGAATAATGGTATTACTAGGTGGAAGAGCTGCTGAGGAATTAATCTTCGGAAAAGATAAAATTTCAACTGGCGCTGAAGGTGACTTAAAGCAAACAACAGAAATAGCAATGGCTATGATATCAGAATATGGTATGGGAAATACACTTGGTCTATTAAAACTATCAGGTTTAGGACAACTTTCAAATAGCTATGGAAACCCTGTAGTAGAAGAGTGTAGGGAATTAGTTAACTCATTGTACGAAGAAACAATAAATACTTTAAAAGATAACAAAAATTTATTAGATAAGATAGCTATGGAGCTTATGGATAAAGAAACATTAACTGAGGAAGACATCAGAGAATTATCATAAAATTCGAGGCATTTTATTAATTAAGGAACTTAAAAATTAAAGAATGAAAAATTTCTATAAAAAATCTGTAAATATTTTTTATAAGAGTATCCTTAGAATAAAGGAGGTTTTGCATAGCAAAACCTCCTTCCTTCTTTCTTTCATTTCTTAATTTTAAACATCGAATTACTAGCAATGATAAATATAATATGTAAAATAAGCATATGGCGAAAATCTAGAAGTTCTTGGTGAAGTAGAAGCTGCTAGGCCTTAGAGTTGTTGGCTTGTCTGAGCGTATGCGAGTTCTACCAAAACTCTTGGTCTATCAGTTTTTACGAGCCTAGAACTTCTTTTTGCAGTCATTTGTCTTATGGACCATATTCTATTTATCTTTGCAGTTATATTCGCATTTTAATACTATTGTGACATTCCTACTATCATCCCTAATATATATGGAACTAACCATACTAACCAAACTATAATGCTAAATTTATGGAAGCTATGCAGTTTATCTTTATCTTTTTTAATAAATACTATTGTCGCCCATACTGCATGGAATAACATTAATATAATTGCTAATGCACCTGTAATTCCATGGAGACTAAATAAGCTTCCTCCATTAGATATTATTGACATTATTGTCGTTCCAGTTGTATCAAATAATAATCCAATCCAAAAAATTATTACATGAAACTTTTTTAATGTACCACTCTTACGTTCTGAAAACACCCCTATAGTATAAAAAATAAGGGCTAGTGTTATAGTTATAATTGCCATAACTAATTTGATATCCATATTATACCTCCTAAATATAAAATATAATTTAACAAAAGTTTACCCCTATAAACTTTTTTGAACAATGTTCATTATAGTTTTAAATATTAATATTGTCAATGAATTTATTTCATCTTTAGTATGTGTATGGCTGTTGACAAATAAACCAAATAATTTTATAATGAACATAGTTCATAAAGATAACTATTAAACTATTTATAAATTTAACTATAAAAAAGAGAAACAAATTTTATATAAAAGAAGGTTGATTAAAATGATAAAAAAGAATTCATTATTATTTTTAGCTGGACTTGTTTGGAGCATCGCTGGATATAATGTACTGAATATTGGATATCAAGCATATAAAGAAAATGTATCAATAATACTTGTTGCCTTATCATTAACAATATTTTTACTATTTAAGAATATGATCTTTGGAAATATGGTAGAAAAGCATACTAAAAGAATTACAGAATATAGAAATGATAAACAATGGTTTTGGAAATTTTTCGATATGAAGTCTTTTGCAATTATGGCATTTATGATGTCATTTGGAATAATTGTACGTGTGAATAATTTAGCTCCTGAATCATTTATCGCATTTTTCTATACTGGCCTAGGTTCAGCACTACTATTCTCTGGACTTAAGTTTATATCTAACTATTTAAGAATTAACTTTGTTAGATATGCGCATTAGAATTAAAATGCGCATATAAAGGCAAATATCATTATTTAATGTATCTGTATAGTGAGTTTATAATTACGTTATATTTTGACTCACCACGCAATCAGCAATAATTATTGAAATTCAGCTCGCCTGAATTTCTTCCTTTAGTAATTTTGCATCCACAAGTTTAAATTATTCAAGGAGTTTTTAACATATTGTGCGTAAGCCGACTTGGAGCCTGCGAGGTCGGCAGAGTATACTATGTTAATGACTCCTTAATGTTTTATTACTAATAATCTAGTTGTTTTAATCTTATAGTTACATTTTCTTCTGAAGCACTTTCTAATTTGTAGGATACTATTTTTCTTTCTATATCTCTACTTACCTTATCAGAATTACTAAAAAGATCTCTAGCTGCATTAATTGCATATGCAAGTATTGTAGCCCACCCTGCACTTCCTAATTCAAATCCCATACTTTCAGTTTCTGATAATTGCCCTTTCATAAGTTTATATATTTCTGAGCAATAGGCACCTTTTATAATTATCCTATCATACTTGAATCCTAATCCCTCTAATAACTCAGTTGGATTATATGCTTCAAAAGCTGGATTTTCTTTTTGCAGTGCTAGAAGTTCATCTAATACAGTTCCCGGTGTTTTATTTAAAGCATCTGCTAAAGCCATAACCACTTTATTAGAATACTTTTCTATGCTCTTGTTTGTATGAGTAGATAATAGTTGTTGACTTACTCCTGTTGCTTTGTAGACATCATACCTCTTGATACCGTTTCTTTGTAAATATAAATCTAGATAATTCATCCCAATACCTCCTAATTTTATTAATAAGAATTTATTTATTACTCAAATATTTTTTATTAATAAAATTATACATCTTTATTAATACTTTGTAAATATATATATTAAATTTATGGAAATTTTTCCTTCACCTACCTTACTCCACCTTATAGAAAACTTACATATGAGCACTGAAAATCAAGGGATATAAGTATATTTCAAAAGTTATTTACAGAGTAATCCTTATAATTTTAGAAAAATAAAAATGGCTATCTTTAGACAACCATTTAATACTTGATAATATAATTCTTCTTTTCGCGAAATATTCTTTCTTAGTGAATACCTTATTCATCATCATAAATAATTATATCAATTGCTATATGTTCTTTATATACTCTTGACATTTTTCAATTATATCTGAAAGTATTTTAATATCCTTATTAACATCTCCTGTTTCCATAGAATGATTGCAATCATCATATAAATACAGTTCTATTTCTTTATTCTTGCATTCTGCCACTAAGTCTTTAGTATTCATCATTGGATCTTCTTTGCCTGAGAAAACTACTACATCACCATCTATAAACTGTAACGTTTCGTTAACTGGTGTAAGATAGATATGTTTAATATTCTTAGGTAAATTAGTAGCTATTACCCCTGCTAATATAGTTCCAATACTTTTAGATACAAATAATATAGTATCATAATTAGACCAATTTATATCCTTAGTTGCTTCCTCTGCTTTCTTTATAGCTATATCAAAGGCTGGTTGTTTTTCTTTAGGCAATTCCCCATAAGAAATACTTACAATATCGTAATTTTCTTTACTTAATATCTTTTTTGTATAGTATAAAAGTGGTTTGTCACTATTGTAATTCATTCCTGGAAACATTACTGCTAACTTTTTCATATCTAAATCCTTTCTTACTTAACATAATTTTATATAGTACTTTATTTAACATTCTATTCCCCTAAAACCATATCTTAACTCGCAATTAATTTTACCATTTATTTATATTTAATCCAATATTGATATAATGAAAATATTATTCATAAATTACAATCTTACATAAAAAGAAATCCAGCAAAGCCGAATTTCATATTATTTAAATTTATATACTCTACCTATAATCCCTATTTTTTATTGTTAATTTTATTTCTCTTGAATCATTAATATCTTCTGTAATCGATTCTCCATCTTTAATATAGTCTATAGCCTTTGGAGAAATACTTACAACTATTTCTTCATTATTGTATTCACTTTTTTCAAAATTTATTTTTGTTAATGAGTAGCCATAATATATACCATCTTCATTAGGCCCCCCCGTTGCTAATCCACCCCCTTGTTCAACAATGAATCCATCCCCTTTTACATCTAGTGAAAGACTAAAAATTGTTGGCTCTTTAAAATCAAGTTCTCCTTCAACCTTATATACTATTAATAATTGTTCTCCCCTAAAATCAACAGCCTCAATATTAATAATATGATTTTCTGTATGAAATTCTTCTTTAACTACTAAGCCATTTTCTGTATATTTAATTCCTAATCCCCATTGGTTATTTAATACTTTAAGTACTGGACCAACTATAGGTATTTCTTCTGCAATGGAAGGTTTAACAAAATTAGTTCCTATCAATAATGCAAAAACTAATCCAGCAGCTTTCAATATATTTTTTCTAATCTTCCTCTTACTATCGGATTCTATGTCCCTATATATATTATTAACCTTTGCTCTTAATGAATTGGGTATCTTAATATCATCTTCACTATACATATTCTTTAAGCTTTTATCTAAATCCATAATTACATTATCTCCTTTCCATTTATACTTTCAGAAATTTTAGTTTTTGCCCTAGATAGCCTTGATTTAACAGTTCCCTCTGGTATTCCAATAAGCTCTGAAACTTCACTTATCTTTAAATCTTCAAAATAAAATAATACTATAACTAGTCTTAATTCCTCTGGCAATGAATCTACAGCAATTTTCAAATCTAAATTTTCATATTTATCATTGTATTGCTCTTCTATAACCTTATCTAGACTTATACACTTCTTATTAAAGTTATAAATTTTATTACATTCATTTATAAGAATCTTTATAATCCAAGTTTTAAATAGTTCCTCTTTTCTCAAAGTCTTAATATTAGAATATGCCTTTAAAATAGTATTTTGTATTGCATCTTCTATATCATCTTCACTACTTAAAATACCTTTTGCTACTCTATATATACTTTTAATATTTTCTTCTATTAATTTAGTGAAGGCTTTTCCATTTCCCTTCTTAGCCTTGTACACTAAATCTAATTTATACCCCTCAAACATCTACTTGCCCCCTTATCTATTCTTACTTATTAGATATACAATGATGATAAAAAGTTCATACATTTTAAAATAAAAATAATAAAAGAGAATTCTATTTTATCTAGAATCCTCTTCTATTATTTTATCATCAATTTCTTATTGAATATTTAAATATCCAAAAATATTTCTTTTACTTTCATTAAAGCTGCTTCAATAACCTTATGCATATCATAATATATATATTCAAATAATAATCCTAATTATCTTGCCTTTTAATTAAATTAACTATCTTATCATAACCCAATTAATTAATGATAAATTATCTTAAATTCCCCATTATCAACCATGTTTATTCCAATCTAGTGTGAGTATAAATTTTTCTTTTTTAGGAAAAATATTTTATATATAAGTAAAAAGGTAGGTATAGAAAATTGAAAAAACAACAACACTCTTCTTCAAATAAAATAAATAAAGATATAATACATAAAGAAGATAATAAGCTCTCCGCTAAGAATTTATTGTGGATTGGGCTAGGAGGGATTATTGGATCAAGCTTTTTCCTTGCATCTGGGTTACCTATAAGTTATGCTGGCCCTGGAGTCATTTTTTCTTATCTATTAGGCGGTTTAATAACAATCCAAATTGCAGGCGCACTAACCTCTCTATCTGTTAATCATCCTGTTAGTGGTTCTTTCAAAGTTTATGCTGAAGAAATATTAGGACCTTATATGGGATTCTATGTAGGTTGGACATTTTGGATAGCAGCAGTTCTTAGCATAGGTGCTGAGACCATTGCCATGGCTATATTTTCAAAATTATGGTTTCCAAATATACCTGTATGGCTATTATCTATAACTTATTCAGTAATAGTAATTGCTATAAATGCCTTTGGATTAAAAAACTTTGGTAAAATTGAAACTATTATGTCTTTTATTAAGTCAGCAGCCTTAGTAGTATTCATTCTAATAGGAGTAGCGGCTATATTTGGAATATTTAATACTAATAATTCAGTTGGGCTTACCACTCTATTAGGTCATGGTGGCTTATTCCCCAACGGTTTAGGTGGGTTATCCCAGTCAATGCTAATTGTTATTTTTTCCTATGCCGGCATTGGCGTAGTTGCTATGGCATCATCAGAAGTTAAAGATCCAAAACATGATATACCAAAGGCAATGATTATACTTCTTATAGTATTAATATTTTTATATGTAGCATCAATTTTAACAGTTGTTTCTATAATACCATGGAATACTATTTCAACAGAAAAATCTCCCTTTATCGCAGTCTTAGAAGTAATTAATATCCCATTTGCAGCTTCAATCATGAATGCAGTGGTATTAGTAGCATCATTTTCTGTAATGACAGGATCATATTTTTCAGCGATAATGATGCTAGTTTCTTTAGGAAACTCTCATGAGGCTCCAGCTTTTGTGAAGAAACAAGGTAAAAATGGAGTTTTTTATGGAAGCTTAATTGTAACAGCTGTTGGGCTAATTGCTATCAATATAGCCTCTTATATTTTGCCAGAAAAAATTTACGATTATTTAATTTCCGCATCAGCTTATTTTTCATTCTTTAGCTTGGGTACTATTTTAATTTGCTTTTTAAAATGGAGAAAAACTGTTGCAAACAGAGAAGTATATAAATCACCATTAGCATTCGGTGCCCCTTGGTCAACAATAATAACATTAGTGATAATATTTATTTTATTTGTATTTTCATTGAGCATTATCGATCAACGTATGGGATTTTATTTTGCTTTAGGGATCTCAGCTATTGTCTCTATAGCTTACTTCATTGTTAATCGTAAACTCAAAAATACAACTTAAATTTATGAAATTAATTAAGCATATTGAATTATTAAAAAAAATTAGACTATTATAAATCAGGGCACTGAAAATTTTAAGTTTTTCAGTGCCCTAATTATAAACAGCCCAAATTTTTAATTATCTTCAGGGTATGGAACAACATAAACGTCTTTAAATCCTTGATTTTGAAACTTTATTACTTCCTCTTCTGCTTCTTCATATTTTTTATAATATCCAATGCAAAGTCTCCAGCCTTCTCTTGTAGGTGTCTTTGGTTTTGCAACTGGAGTATCTATTAAAACCTTATTAACCATAGCTAAGCAAGCTTTGGCTACCATGTACCCATATTTAACTCCACTAAAGTTTTTCTCTATGTCTTCATTTGAAATAAATTCAGCTTCAACAATAACTGCTGGCATTCTTGTCTCTCTTAAAACAGTATAACTTGCTTCCTTTATCCCCCTATTGTTAGATTTTAAATTTGCAAGTAGTTCATCCTTTAAAAACCTTGCTAATTCTTCTGATTTATTACCTTTTTGAAATATTACTAATTCAGTTCCACTTACAGAATTATCTACAAAGGAGTTCATATGAAAGCTAACAAAATAATCTGCATTCCAATTATTTGCTATATAAACCCTTTCTTTAGGTTCTAAGCTAATATCTGATGCCCTAGTAAGCAATACATCTTCGCCATTTCTCTCTAATAACCTCATAGATTCATAAACAGCTTCTAAGACTATATCAGCTTCTCTTCTTCCATGTTTCCCAACTGCTCCTGGGTCATTACCACCATGTCCTGCATCTAGTACCCATTTTGCCAAAAGCCTTCCCTCCTATTATTTATAAAATATAAATATTGTATTGTTTTATATATTAGTATACTTCTCCATATAAAACTTGGTTACAAAATTAATACTTTTATCTAGGATTTTGACAAAATTAAAAATTTATATATGTCTCAATAAATAACCCATATACATATTCTTATAAAATTATAGCGAAAATTAATATTTAATTTTCTAAATCGATGGCATCTAATTTAGAAATAAATCTTTAAATAATTTCATAACTCCGTGTTTAATAATTAGCTCTTTTAATAAAAGCTAAAATATTTATTACAACCTATATATTATTCAAAAACTCTTCTATATTTATATTTTCTCCTACACCTTGGGCTAAGTTTTTTCTTCCTCCACCCTTTCCATTTATATTGGAAATATGTTCTTTTAATAATTTCCCCATATCTAAATCATCATTACTTTTAGATGAAGCAAATATAACTTCTGCTTTTCCATCTAATATATTAGCAAATAAACATACTATATTATTATCTTCAACTAGCTTATTAGCCAGCTTACCTAAGTAATTCTTAGGTTTATCTTTAAATACCTTTTTAACTATAGTACTATTTTCTAATTCTATTTCTTCAAGAACTTTTAGATACTCATAATTTAATAGTTCATCTTCCATCTTCTTTTTTGTAATCTTTAAATTTTCTAATTCTGATTCTAAGTTTTTAATACCATTCAACACTTCATCTTCATTACTACTTAAATAATTACATATTTCTCTTAAGACTTTATCCTTATTTAATGAGTCTTCTATCGCTCTTTTTCCTGCTAAAAATTCTATTCTAGTATTGCCTTTATTCTTTTCAAACTTTTTAATCTTTATCATTCTTAAATCTAAGGTTTTACTAGGATGAACTCCACAGCATGCATTTATATCTAAATCTCCTATTTTAACTACTCTTATTTCTTCATCAGTATTAGGTAAATCTCTTCTTAAATTTAAACTTTCAAGTTCTTCATTATTAGGAGTTAGAAAATCTACTGTTACATTATTTCTTATTATTTCATTAGCTAGAGCTTCTGCTTCTCTTACTTGACTTTCACTAAGATGTCCCATTATATCTACAGTACTTGTTTCTTTTCCTAAATGAATACTAACTGTATTTGCATTAAATAATTTAAAAAAGCATCCTGAAAGAATATGTTGCCCTAAATGCTGATGCATTCCATCTTCTCGTCTATACCAATCTATATTACAAAATACAGTATCTCCTAAATATACTTCTTCATTTACTACATGATATATTTTTTTATCTTCCTCATATATATTTTCTATTCTTCTACCATCTATTTCTCCTAGATCACTTTGCTGTCCTCCTCCCCCTGGGAAAAAAGCAGTGTTATCTAATACAATATGATATTTATTATCTTTAATTTTTACCTCTATTACTTTAGCTTCAAATTCTTTTATGTATTGATCTTCATAATATATCTTACCCAAACAAACTAACCTACTTCCTGAATATTTTTATTTGCATCCACTACTTCATATATTCCTTTAGATAGTTCTGCTATCATTTCAAAGGCCTTATCTCCCCAATCTAATAAATATATATCTTCATCATTATCACTTTCAAGATCTCCACCTAATTCTCCTATATCCTTTGTTAATACTACTAATATATAAGGGTCTTCCCCATATACTATCCCAACATCATGATAATATCTATAATATGTTCCTATCTTATGAGCTACCTTGCTATAATCTAAATATTTATCTAAACCTGAATGAAAAATAGTCCTAGTCATATAGTCTAAAAGCTTTTCATAATAAGGATTATTATCAGGATTTTTATATAATTTTTCTAACATAATTCCAAATTGTCTTGCTGTAGTATAGTTTCCATAAGGAATATCACTATATCCTGTAATACTTCTTGTATAGTCTGTTATGCTTGATCCAGAAATTCTAGTCAACATATTCTTTGCAATATTATCTGATTCAACTATTGATAAATATAATGCCTCATCTATTGTTATATCTGGAATTGTCTCTGCATAAGCAAGCGAACCAGTTCCTTCTTCATAATCTGATTCTACATATGATATAGTATCATCTAGGCTTAATATTCCACTATTAACCTTATCTAATATCATCATAGCTAATGGAACCTTAGTAGTGCTTGCTGCAACATAATAATTATCTCCATTTAATATGTACTCTTCGTCAGTATTTAAATTTTTAAAATATATAGATATATTATCTCTATATTCTCCTACTACATTCTCCACAACTTCATCAATTGATGTAAGTAAGTCTTTCTTTTCTTCTACCACTTTATTAGAAGTTTCTTTTGATTCTTCTTGATCTTCAACAACTACTCCTGTATCTATTATTGCCTCATTATCACTTTTACTAGTACATCCAAAGAAAGAAAAGGATAAAATAATCATTAAGCTTAATATAATTTTCTTCAATTCCACATCTCCCACTCCTATATATTTGTATTTAATATTATATCATAAAGGAAAGTATGAATTCTTAAATGAATCTTTAATTGATATATAAAAATAGACTCTACATAGTAAATTAATACTATACAGAGTCTATTATCATTTATTAAAATGTTGGAATTACTGTACCATTGCTATATTTTTCTTCAATAAAGCTCTTCACTTTATCTGAAGTTAAAGCTTCAGTTAAGTCTTTAATTTTTTGTAGGTCTTCATTTCCTTTTTTAACAGCTAATACATTTTTATATTTTTCAGCAGCTTCAGCATCCTTATCTTCAGTTGCTATAGATTCTTCTGCTGGATTTAATCCTGCTTCTAATGCATAGTTACCATTAATCACCGCTGCATCTACTTCATCTAATACCCTTGGTAATTGAGCTGCTTCTAATTCTTCAAACTTTAAGTTCTTACTATTTTCAGTAATATCCTTTGGAGTTACTAATTCTCCTTCAGCTAACTTAATTAGTCCAGCTTTTTCTAATAATCTTAAAGCTCTAGCTTCATTTGATGGATCATTAGGAATAGCTATTGTTGCACCATCTTTTATTTCCTTAATATCTTTAACTGTCTTTGAATATGTTCCTAATGGTTCTAAGTGAATTGCAGCTGTATAAGTTAAATCTAATCCCTTATTTTCATTAGTTTCATTTAAGTATGCTATATGTTGGAAATAATTTGCATCTATTTCACCTTCAGCTAAAGCTGTATTTGGTGTAACATAATCTGTAAATTCAATTACTTCAACTGTATAACCCTTATCTTCAAGATCTGGAACTATTTGATCTACTATTTCCTTATGTGGAACTGGACTAACCCCAATCTTTATAGTCTTATCTTCTGCATTACCTGTTTCTGTTTTAGTTCCGCAACCTACTAAACCTATTGCTAAAGCCCCTGCTAATAATACTGATAATATTGATTTTCTTTTCATATTTGAAACCCCCTTAATATTAATTAAAAATTTAAAATTAAAAATGAAAAATTATTGATGTAATTCTTTCATAATTACTAAAATTAATTGCTTTTTGTAAACTCCCAACGGAGTTTTTTCATTAATTCCTCATTCTTTAATTTTTTAATTCTCTAACTTCTTCATTCTTTAACTCTTTAATTTCTTCATTTTTTAATTTTTTCATTCCTAAGATAGTTTTTTATAGAAGTAATTTCCTAAAGATTGTAATACTTGTACTATTATAATTAGGATAATTACTGTTACTATCATAATATCTGTTTGATATCTTTGATATCCATACCTTACAGCTAAGTCTCCAAGACCTCCTGCTCCTACTGTTCCTGCCATTGCAGAATATCCAATTATACTAATAACAGTTAGTGTCAATCCAGATATAATTGATGGTACTGCTTCTTTAAGCATTACCTTAAATATTATTTGAGTATTTGATGCCCCAAAGGATTTTGCAGCTTCTACTACTCCTGGGTCTACTTCTTTTAAAGCAGATTCAATTACTCTTGCTACAAATGGTGCAGCTGCTATAGTTAAAGGAACTATTGCTGCAGTTTGTCCAATAGATTTCCCAACTATTAATTTGGTAAGTGGAGCTATTGAAACAATTAAAATTATAAATGGAAAACTTCTTAATATATTTATTACTGCATCTAAAACACTATATATAGCCTTATTTGGTTTTAATCCATCTGGTGCTGTAAGTATTAATAAAATTGCTACTATAAAACCTAGTATTAATGAAAATAATGTTGAAAAAGTCACCATATACATACTTTCACCAAAAGCTTTTATTAATATATCTAACATTATTTAAGCACCTCCAATACTACACCTTTTTCTTCAAGATAGTTAGTTACCTTTTCCTTATCATCTTCATTAATATTTATAACTAGATTTCCTAAAACTTCATCTCTAAACTTTTCAAGCTTGCCCCAAACTATGGAAAAGTCTATATTTAATTCTCTAGACATCTTTGTTATTAATGCATTTTCAGAAGATGTACTTGGGAAGAATAACTTAATATTTACTCCAGTAGTAGGTAGCAGATCATCATCTGCTTCTCCTAAGAACTTCTTAAGTGAAACCCCAGGTCTTAAGAATAATTCTTCAGATTTACCTTCTACTTTTAATATGCCCCCTTCTATTAATGCCACCTTCTCACAAACTTCTTTAACTACTTCCATTTGGTGAGTAACTATTACTATTGTTATTCCAAGTTCTTTATTTATCTTAGATAATAAGGAAAGTATATCCTTAGTTATCTTAGGATCTAATGCAGATGTTGCTTCGTCACATAGTAGAATTTTAGGATCTAAAGCTAATGCTCTTGCTATTGCCACCCTTTGCTTTTGGCCCCCACTTAAGCTTGATGGCTTAACTTTAGCTTTATCCTCTAGTCCAACTAGATTTAAAAGCTTAGTTACCTTTTCTTGAATCATTTGCTTTTTGAAAACCCTGTAGCTTGGACATTTTTCGTTTTTGTTATTAGCCTTATATTCTCTATACTCTTCTTCAAAACCCCAAACTTCTAGAGGTAGAGCAATATTATCAAAAACATTTTTTCTATTTAGAAGATTAAAGCCTTGAAATATCATCCCTAGGTTTTTTCTAAACTCTCTTAGTTCAAATCCCTTTAGGTCTTTAACTTCCTTGCCCATAACATTAATAGATCCTTCTTCATAGCTTTCTAGACCATTTATGCATCTTAGTAAAGTTGATTTACCAGCTCCACTATGCCCTATTATTCCATAAATTCTACCCTCTTCAATAGTTAAAGAAACATTTTTTATTACTTCAACTTCACCGAATCTTTTACTTAAGTTTTTAATCTTAATCATCTGCTACCCTCCTAAAGAACTTCCAACAAAATAGTGAACATATATAGATTTTCTTATTCCGTCCCCTTGTTCCAAGTTATCAAAAATTTATATATTCTAACTTGAAAGCTGAATGAAAGAAAATAAAAAACGCACTCGAGAATAAATCCCAAGTGCGAACAAAAGCCACATTATTAATTTATTCTCTCATCTACCAGCTTAAAAGCTGCAGGATTTAGCACCAAACATAACGGTATTATTGCATAAGAAATATACACTTATACTTATTACACCTATTATAGGTTGCTGGGTTTCATAGGGCCAGTCCCTCCACCACTCTTGATAAGAAATCTTTTTATTTTGTTGTTGATAATAATATACATTTATTAGTTAATATTGTCAATACTTATTTTTAAATTTTTTAAAATACTATGACTTCTTTTTCTATGTCTATTAGCTCAGCATCTGTATTTGCTTCAATAAAATTTAATATATTTTCTGCTGTAGAATCTACTTGAGCACTTGTTGCACATATGCTTGATATTCCTATAGTAATACTTTGATGTAAATCCTGACTCCCTACTTCATTTACTGAAATATTAAATTTATTTTTAAGTCTCTGATTTATGCTTCTCACTACCATTCTCTTTTCTTTTAAGGAGTGAACCCAAGTAGCCCTTAGATTTACACTCATAACTAAAACTCTCATAAAACACCACCATAATAATGAATAATTAATAATTGATAATTGATAATGAATAATTACGGATGTAATTTGTTCCAAATTACTTCAAATTAATTTTTATGGAGCTACCTTTTTGGCAACTCCATATTTATAAGTTACTTAAATAATAAATATTAAATTTACTATTTCATTTTTTTCATAGCTTTTTTCATATCATTTATCATTGATGAAAATTTTTCTTTAACGTCTTCTCCAGCATCTTCAACTTTATCCATTAAATCTGCCATTTCTTCTGCTATTTCTTGTGTAAGTCTACCTGATTTAACATGTCTATAAAGCTTTTTCATCTTCTTTTCCATTTCTTCCATGACTTTTTCACCTCCATGCTAACTATAATTATTTTTTACCAAAAATAATTAATTATACTAGCAAAGATCTGAAAGTTAATTATATTTTACCTCACCTTAGTTTTTCTTTTTTTGTAAATTTAATATTTTTCATTAAACTTATAGTTATTATAGCAACTATGCAACCTAGTAACATTCCAACTAAAACATCTGATGGATAATGTACAAACAAATATAATCTAGAAAATCCTATTAATATAGCTAATATAAAAGCCACTATCCCAAACTTCTTATTATAATAAGCTATTATAAAGGCTGCAACAAAGGAAGATGCTGTATGCCCAGAAGGAAAAGAATACGATGTCGGCGGATTAATTATTATATCTATATCTGGATATGTAATAAAAGCTCTTGGTCTTTGCACTATATTTTTTATTATTCCTTCACCTAAAATTGTAGTTAATAGTAGGCCTACGAGTAATACTAATCCCAGTTTTCTATATTTATTATTTAATAAAAATAAAATACCAATTACTATCCATATAAATCCATTATCTCCTAAAGTGGTTATACCCACCATTAATTTATCCATAACTGGATTTGAAAAGTTTTCCCTAATAAAATTTAAAATATTTATATCTATATTACTTATTAAATTTATCATAATTCCCTCTTTAACTATCTATTTGATACTAATTATATTTCTTTCATACTAACTATATTCATTTTACAATTATATCTCCTTTATATTCTTTAGACAAGTTAGCTAATTAAGTGTCTCTATGTTCTATCGCACAATGAAAAATTAAGAGTGCAGAATGAAAAATCAATGAGGCTATTATGAGAATAAAATCTCACAATAGCCCCTATAGTTATTTTAAATGCACATTATTTATTTTTAATTTCTTTATTCATTTCCATTAACTCTTTAGCTAAATCTTTAACAGTTTCTGCACTCATAAGTTAATCTTCTGCATGCATTATTATTAAAGAAAACTCAAGTTTTTTTACCATTGACTTCATTTTGAATTAAACCTGAATGGGCATAAATCAATACACTAACAGCCAAACATATACTTCCAACTACAAGCTCCATAATTTCTCCACCAGTACCTATGAATGGAATAAGCGGTCCAGGGGTTGTTCAAAGAACAAGATAGGCAATATGTGGTATAATCTTAAAGAAAATGAAGGCATATCCAATAAAAATATTTACTATTGGTATTATTAAGAATGGTATAATCAATATTGGATTTAATACTATAGGTAATCTAAAGATTATTGATTCATTAATATTAAATATTCCAGGTGCAAGAGATAATTTTGCAATACCCCTTTAATCTTTCATTTTAGAGAATAAAAATATTTCTATTATTAATCCCAAAGTCATTCCTGAACCACCATAATTAGAAAAAGCATCAGTTAAAGCCTAGGTTGTTTCGTATGGAGCTCCCCAAGCTGTTCCATTGGCTTGAACGAAAGCTAAGTTAGCTTGATTTGCTTCTGAGAACATAGTATCTTTTACTGCTGCAATAGTATTAGGTCCATGAATACCCATTATCCATAATAGGTTTGATACTATAGCAAATGTAGCTACTGAGAATATACTGTCTCCAATTTTAGTTAATGGTGCTTGCAATGAATTATATATTAAAGTATGAATTCCACCACCATCTGTAACCTTTAATAATAAGAAATTACCAATTGAGAAGCCCATTACAACTATTATTATTGGAAGTAATATCTTAAATGTTCTAGCAACTGCAGGTGAAACTTGTTCTGACATTTTTATAAAATCATCCATAATAACCTTTTATATTAATTCCTTCTTTATACCATGCCCTTCTGCTTAATATGAAGCAGATACTGCTCCAAACAAAAAGTCTTTTTCGAACTTCATTAATTAATCTTATATTATAAAAAAAGTCTAATTTAAAATAATCCATCACTTTACATTTATTGTATAGTAAAGGCTCGTACCATAAGGTGATTTACTTTTAAATGTTGATTTTAAATGTCTTTCTAAATCTGCAGCTGACAATTCTGTTTCAGCTGAGTAAACTATTTTAATTCTATTTTTATCATCTAGAACTGTTAACTTAACCTTATCATCTTCAAAGTTATCAAAAAACCCTCTTATAAATTTCATTTGAACTCCATTTATTTCTACTTTATGCATACCAGTACCTCCTAATCAATTATTGCAAAATTAGCTTTAATTTAATTTTACAATAATTTCATTTTAAAAACTTCTTTTTAGAACTAAATAAAACAAATTTCATTTTTTATAATTTGTTTTATTTATGTAACAAATTGTTATCTTTATTTTATTAATTTTATAGATAAAAATATGTGAATCTAAAGATAATTCACTTTATTTAAAAATTAATTATTTTAAATAAAGTAAAAATAGCTTTAATCTTATTAAGATTAAAGCCATTTATATTTATATTCTTATTATGTTTCAATATTTTATTATTTTCATTTACAAAAATGCACCTAAATTTTATGTTATATTACTTTTATTGTGTAGTATAAAGTTGCTGCTATCTTAGAATGAGCCTTAAATCCACTCTTTAAATGAGCTTCTAATTCCTTAGAATCTAATTCAGTTTCAGCTGTATAAACTGTTTTAATTCTATTTTTGTCATCTAAAACAGTTAATTTCACCTTATCATCCTCGTAATTATCAAAATACTCTCTTAAAATTTTCATTTGAGCTCCGTTTATTTCAACCTTCATTATATTACCTCCTAATTAATTACATATCTATGTTTTTAAATTTGTATAGAAATCTTTGTACTTTTAATAAAGATTTTCAAAGGCCATTTTTGCAATATATTTCTCTTCCTATTATAACAATTATTTCATAAAAGATATAGTATATGTAAAATATATAAATTTTAACATTTAGAGAAATTTTTTTATGTTATTAAATTCATTGCTTATTATATAATTATTTATTGAATTATAATCTAATAAATTAATAAAGGTACTATTATAGAACTTTAATTAGGGCTGTTTATTCAACAGCCCCTAATGGATTTCATTTTACTTATAGTATTATTTTTATAGACTAAACAAAGCTAATATTGCTAATATTGCAAATATTATACTTACAACACTTGCTACTAATCCAACAATTGCAAGTACCTTTCCTTTTTGATTATTCTTTGATATTTGAGCTAGTCCAACACTTGAGAAAACGATTCCCAATATTGATGGTATCCAAAATAAATTAAAAATTAAAGAAATAAGACCTAATACAAAACCAGCTATTGCCATTCCATTAGTACTATTGTTTACCGTAGTTAATTGCTTATCATATTCCTGCATAATATGATCCCCCTTTTATTAAATAATTAATTTATATGTATTTTCCCCTCTACTATATTTTTAAAAGGGAAAAACAAATATATATTAATTGTATAATTTCCCAGGAAACTTTTTAACCAAAATCGTACGACAATTTATTCTATATTTTTTATCCAATCACAGTTTTATAGATTCCATAATTGATTTATGCCTTACATTTACTGCATCAAAGTTTTGCAACTTAAATACTATCTGAATACAATACCCAATAAAAATTGCACTTATTAAAGTGCCTATTCCAACTTTTCCTCCTAAAATAAAGCCTATTACTAAAACAAATATTTCTATGCTGCTCCTAATTAGCTTAATTGGCTTTTTTAATTTACTACTTAACCCTACCATTACTCCATCCCTAGGACCACAACCTAATTCACAACCTATGTATAAATAACATCCATACCCCATAACAAACATCCCAATCATCATCATAATAATTCCCACAGCTAAATTATTTGCCATAGGTATTATATTGCTTTCATCAATTATATCTACGAATTTTCCAATCATAACAATATTTAATAATGTTCCTATACCAATCCTTTGTTTAAACCCTATACCTGTAATTATTACTATAATACTAGAAAGTATGTTAGCTTGTCCTATCGTTAATCCAGTTACATTTGATATCCCTTGATGAAAGACATCCCATGGTGATAGCCCAAGATTTGAATTAAGCATAAATACAGTAGAACTTGCACATAGAATAAAGCCTATCATAAGCCTTATAGATTTTTTTAAAATAGTTATCAAATTTCTCACCTGCTTAATATTTTCATTAGTTAAAACCTATATCATTTTATCATTATTAAATTTCATAAAAAATCTTGAACTACTCTCGATAATATATGTAGAATTTGAAATGAAAAATTAATGAAAAAAACTCCCTTAGGAGTTTTGAAAATCAAATTTTTTTAATTATTAAATTTTAATTAAGCTGTCTTTTCCCACAGCTCAATTCATTAATTCTTAAAAATACTTACTATTTCTTTTTTATTTACATCTATTAATCCTAAGTCTGACATCTTACCTTCAGGTATTACTGGAAGTGCTAAAGTAACGATTCTTAATAGAGGGTTTTTTATTTCAGTTAACCCCATTTCTTTAAGAATCTCCTTCATTCTTTCAGCAACTACAGCTATTTCTGAGGCAGCCTTAGTTGTCATAAGTCCTGCAACTTCTAATTGGATATGTTCTTTTATTTCCCCATCTATAGCACAGCTTATTCCTCCCCCTATAGAGATTAAGTCTTCTGCTACCTTAAAGGCTTCATTTATATCCTTATATACTATAGTTAAGTTATGACTATCATGAGAAATTGTGCTTCCTAAAGCACCTTTATCTATGCCAAAGCCTCTTACTAATCCTATTGCCTTAGTATCTAACTTCCCATGTCTATTAATAACTATAACAAATCTTAAATCATCATTATCTTGTAATGATACATATCCATCTTTAACATCCACAACTTCTTCAACTATTTTAGTAGATGAAGATCTTTGACTCTCGTATCTAATAACATTTACTTTTATTTTTCCGTTTTCTATTGGTGCTTTTAATTTAAAATCTTCTAAAGATAGATTATCAACATGAACTGAATTCTCTAATTCTATATCATACTTCTTATCCTCTATAGCCTTTAATAAAGTACCATTTTCAGCAACTAACTTCCCTTCAAAGATTACAGCTTTAACCTTCATCTCTTCTAAGTCATCTAAAACTACTAAATCCGCTACATATCCTGGGGCTATAGCTCCTAAATTAGTTACTCCTATTTCTCTTGCTGAATTTAAAGTTGCAGATTTTATTGCATCAATCGGATGAAGTCCAGCCTTTATTGCAGTTCTAACTACATCATTCATATGTCCGCTCTTAAGTATTTCATCTGCTTCTCTATCATCAGTACATAAAGTTAAATTATCTAAATATCTAAAGTCTTTTACGCCCTTTACTATTTCAGTAACATCCTTAGATATTGAACTTTCTCTTGCATCTACATACATACCATTTCTAAGCTTATCTCTTGCTTCCTTAGGTGTTCTACTTTCATGACAAGTAGTAGCCCCTCCACATAAATAAGCTGATAGCATTCTTCCACTTAAGAAAGGTGCATGTCCTTGAATAAATGATCCTCTCTTTTCAGCTTTTTCTAATATGCTAACCATTCTATCACTATTTTCAACAACTCCTATAAAGTCCATAACTTCTCCTAAGCCAAGAACTCTATCTAAGTCTAGCATTTCTTCAATTTCTTCTGCAAAAAACTCAGCTCCTGCATTTTCAAAGCCTAAAACAGCTGGTACACAAGAAGGTGCTAGTACATATTGTCTCATTGGAAGATCTTCACTACTATCGTGCATGTACTTAACTCCTCTTATTCCATGAACATTTGCAATTTCATGAGGATCTGTTACCACAGTTGTTGTTCCATATGGTATTACTTCCTTTGCAAAGTTTCTTGGAGTCATAAGAGTACTTTCAATATGTATATGACTATCTATAAGTCCTGGTATTACATGCTTACCTTTAGCATCATAATATTGTTTTCCTTCTATATCTAACATATCCTGATTATCTGTAGCTGTAGATATATGAGCTATAAATCCAGCATATATTCCTATATGACCATTGTATATCTCACCAGTAAAAACATTAACTATACTTGCATTTTTAATAACTAAATCGCAAGGTCTCTTTCCTATAGCTGCTTCTATTAATCCCCTTTTATCCCTAGATAATATTCTCATTTTATTTCTCCTATACTACAAAAAAATATGCTATTAGTGGAATACATAATATATATATTCCTATATTTAAATCTTTAAATCTTCCTGCCATTACTTTAGTAACCATGTAAGATATAATTCCTATACTTATACCATTTGATATACTTGAAGTAAAAGCTGTAAAAGTAATTGTTGCAAAAGCTGGAAAAGCTTCTGTAAAATCATTAAATTCTATATCTTTAATTCCTGTAATCATTAATAATCCAATTAATATTAAGGCTGGCGCTGTTGCTTCACTTGGTATCATTCCTGCTATTGGAGTAATAAATACTGTAAGTGCAAAACATATTCCTGTTACTACTGCCGTAAATCCGGTTCTACCACCTTCTTCAACTCCAGCTGCTGATTCAATATAAGTTGTTACTACTGTAGAACCCATTATCGCTCCAACTACTGTCGCAATTGCATCTACTAAAAATGGTTTATTTATTTCTGGTAAATCTCCATTTTCATCTAAAAGATCGGCCTTTGCAGAAACACCTAATAAAGTTCCTAAAGTAGAGAAGAAATCTCCTACAAAGAATGTAAACATTAGTGGGAAAAAGCTCCACTTTAATGCTGCCATAATATCAAGTTTAAATGCTATTGGTTCTATTGATGGTGGCATTGTAACTAAACTTTCAGGAACATTTGTAATTCCCATTGGAATTCCTATTAATGTTGTTAGTATTATTGCAATTAATACTCCACCCTTAATCTTTCTTGCTTGTAAAAATACAACTAATACTAATCCTATTATTGTAAGTAAAACTCCTGGTGATTTAACATCTCCCATAGCGATGCTTCCACCTTCTAAAGTCATTAATCCTCCATTTTTGAAGCCTAATAGTACTATATAAAATCCAACTGCAACACCTATTGCATACTTAATGTTCTTAGGTATTAAATTTACTATAACTTCTCTTAAACCAAATATAGTTAAAAGGATAAAAACAACTCCTGAAATAAATACCATTCCTAAGCCTGTCTCCCAATTAACTACTCCACCTGCAACTAAAGTATAGGCAAAGAATGCATTACTTCCCATAGCTGGTGCTAAAGCAAAAGGTAAGTTTGTGTAAAGTCCCATAAATATACTAAATACTGCTGATAAAATCGCTGTTACAACAGTTACAGCTCCAACATCCATTCCAGCTGCTCCCATAAACATAGGTTGCAGTACTAAAATATATGCCATTGTCATAAATGTAGTTATACCTGCTGTTACTTCCGTTTTTATGTTAGTATCACGCTCTTTAAGTTTAAATAGTTTTTCAATCATTAGTTTGTCCCCTATCTTTCGTTAGTATTTAATAAAATACGAATTATATTTTATATATTATAATCATTATTCGTTTTAGTCAAGATTATTTTTACTTTTTTGTTGAAAATAATTATATTATTCTAATAAACCCGAAGAAAGAACCCAATATTTTTTTTAATATTAGGCCCTTTAACAACTTTTGTCTAATCCTATTTCTAACTTACAAAAGCTTATTTATTTATTTATTTATTTATTTTTATTAATTTAAAATTATAAAGTTTCTCGCTTTTAATTATTAAGTAAATCATGTAAAATACTTTTTCTTTATTACAAATTATACTATACAAATAAGAAGCTATTACAAATATTAACTCTGTAACAGCTTCTTATATTTTCGGTATTTTATTCTACTGTGAACTCTTTCACTATAGTAACAGGGTTCCACTCTGAATCGTATGTCTCAATAGTTATACGGTAATCCCCTGACTTTAAAGTTACTCCCATCAAGTCTATGCTTGCATAATTTGGTTTGTAAGATGGGAATGATACAGACATACCAATTTTACCTGGTAAGTTTACTCCACTTAAAGATTGTAACTTTATATCATTTTGTCCAAATGTGCTACTTAAATCTTCGTTAAATGTTAACTCTAAACGTGTACCCATACCACCTTCAGATATTTCTATATTGGTAATATCTAATAAAGATTTATCTTCTTCTCCTCCATCAGGCTCTCCTATAAATTCTGGTATTTTAAAGTGGTCTACAAACCCCTTACGATAATTACCATCATAATCAACAAATAGAACCCATAATCTAGATTTATTTGTTAATTCATATCCTGATAGATCTATATCTAATTCATTATATCCAGAATATAAGTCTACTTTTGTACTTGCTACTTTGCCACTCAGCACATCTTCAGCCATTGGTGTAGTTGAATCTCCAGCAAATACTGAATTATTCCATTCATATACTCCATAATATAACGTTCCATGTTCATCTGAATTAAATCCAAATTTTATTTTATTCTGCGAATAATGGTCTATATTATCCCCAGTTATTGCAGGTGGATTAAAATGTGATGTAAATGAACCTTCAACAACTGTTCCATCTGGCATATTTACTGAAACAGTATACTTATTATCCTTGTGTCCATAGTTATCTGGCACGATTATAGTATAAGTTTGCTTATCTGAGCTTACAATAAACTTTGCACCTTTAGTGGTAAGGGCTGATTCACTTGGACATATAATGCTAAAATCCTCTAATTTTAATTCTCCCTTAACTGGTTTATTAAATTTAAATACAAATCTATTAGACACAACCTCTTCTGCTGAAACTAACTTATACTCATCACCTTCAGCCTTCTCCTCATATTTCCCTAATTCAAAAGGTCCATAAACTGGAGAAGTTCTTCCATCAAAACCTTCCATAACATAATATACGTCATATTCTTTATTTTCTTTTAAATCTGATATTGAAATCTCATTATATTCAGTCTTAATAGATACCTTAGTTCCATTTTCTTTTATATCTTCTACATTTACATTTTTATTGAAACGGAATTTTGTTTTTTCCACAAGTTTATAGTATAAATATCCACCTTCATCAACACCATATATATCCATTATAGCTTCTGTTTGACTTGTTCTATCTAACATAACCTTTGATGCTGTAGGATGATTATAGCTATACTCAAATTCCTTACTAATTATTTTTCCATTTGGCAATGTTATATATAATTCATATGTATTATCTTTATAATAGGATGTATTTAATGTGTATGTTTTATTATCTGTAGTTGCTACATTAAATACACTCATAGTATTTCCACCATGACATATAATAGAAAGATCTGATAATTCTATTTTTGAACTAGTTGGTTCATTTAAAGTAAATTCAATTATACCTTGTTGCTTTAGAGTTATTGTACTTATTTCATACTTTTCTTCTCTTCCAATAAATACATTATTAGCATCTTCACTTATTACTATCTTATCTTTAGAAGTATCAGTATAAATTCCTACATTGCTTCCATTAATCTCTACTAAACTTAATGTACCATTTCCCATTATCTTTGTAGAATCACCATTAATAGTAACTTGTCCTACTTTAGCACCTTCTTTAATATAAATGCTACTATTATCTCCATTTGAGTTAACTACATTTACATTTCCATTAACCCCAATAATTGTATTATTTCCACTATCATTAATTTTCTCTACTGTTTGATTTATTGTTATATCAGCATTGTTTGAATTTTCATCAATACTCATAATTTCAGTAGGAACATTAAGTACTAATGTTCCATTTAAAAGATGTAAATTAGAAATTTTACTATCCCCTAAAATAGATGCATTTCCATTGATATCTACATTATTTACTTCCTTTACATTTTCTAAATATAAAGTTGGCCCACTTATATTCTTATCAATATTTAGTAATCTATTATGATATCTTATTACTCCATCTTTACCTACCTTTACATATGGTACAGTTGAATCTTTAATATCTACTTTATATTGTACTCCATCTTCTAAGCTTAATTTTTCTTTAACTTCTACATTTTCTAATACAACCTTGCCCATAGCTATAGAAGAATCAATATAAATATTTTTGTATATCTTATTTGATATTGTCACTACACCATCTACTAAGTCATTCTTAGTTATAGTCAGATCATTCACTACTATTTCTGGTTTCTCAGTGTCTTCTGGCTTTCCTGAATCATTTGGTTTATCTGGCTTCTCAGTATCTTCTGGCTTTTCTGAATCATCTGGGTTACCTGGCTTCTCCGTGTCTCCTGGATTATTAGGCTCAGCTGGTTTTTCAGAGTTATCTGGTGTATCTGGCTTATTTGGATTCTCTGGCCTATTTGGTGTTTCAGGCTTATTTGGTGTTTCAGACTGCTCTTCTTCATCATTCACTCCTGGAACTTCTGGCATTTCTGTTCCACCTTGGCTTTCTCCACCTGCTACTTTATCATTTTCAAACTCATTTTCTTTATCAATATTAGTATTGCTGTTTAATAAATTATTTTGGGTTTGATTATCTATTGATGCTATATCATTATTATCAATATTACTCTCTTTTTTGTTTTCTTCATTTTTATCTAATTTGCTATTATTAGAATCATTTTGAATGACAGTTGCATCTTTATCAGTTATACTACTTCCATCATTTTGAAACTGATTTAAGAAATAAGCTGCTGATGCACATGCTATAACTACTGCCGATCCAATAATAATGGCAACTTTATTCTTTTTCATCATAAATTAACTCCTATTCTAACATTAATTTCTATATATTCGAAGATATTTTAACTATAATTTCATCATAATGTCAATATTTTTATAATAATTTTTACATAATAATTATTATTTAGAAATTTTCTTAAAATTAATACATCCATTGTTTATAATTTTTCATAAAGTTCACCGTGTAATTACCTAACTGAAATATTTTAAATATGAATTAACTTAATAAAATGTAGAAATTTCATTACAACTTATATAGAAATAATTAAGGCAACCAAATTTAAATAAAAAAATAGTAGATAGATCTGTTTCTTAACAAATCCATCTACCTTTATACAGTATTACTTTATTCAAAATTAATTCCTTAAAATCCTATATAACCTTATCTAATAATATCTTATTCTAAATCATATTAAAAAGCACAAATCCAACTATGTTAATTGCAAAATTTGCAAACATATGAATTAACCAACTAACATAAATATTTTTATATTTTTCATTAAAGTAATTAAAGATAACTCCTCCAACAAATAATCCAGATAAAGTTAAAATAAATAAACTAATATCAAACCATCCTATCATCATAGCTACATGGTATAAAGCAAAGGCTAGAGAGCTAAAAATATATGCATACTTTCTACTTGCTACTTCTTTTAATTTTAGAAATGCAAATCCTCTAAAGAAAAACTCCTCTAATAAAGAGTTAATAAAGGATATATATATTGCTACAAATATAAAGTTACTATTATCAATACCAACATTTGCTGATAATGATGAAACTACATTTGAAAAATCAAAAAATCCTCCTAAAATTAGATAAGCACCTAAAATAAATGAAAACACAGCAGCCCCAGAAATTAGAGCAATAATAATTTCCTTCTTACTCTTAACTTTAAATAAAGAATTTAAGTTTAAGTCTTTATCATATCTAGAATATAAAATTGGCATTAAGGAAAACAGTATAATTTTCACAAAAGACTTTGTAAGATATTGAGGCCTTATTACGGCATCTATAAATCCCATTATTGCGCATCCTAATAATACAATTAAAATAATAGTTTTCTTTTTCTTTAACATATAGTCCCTCCGCCCTTTTTTCCCTTATTATTACATGTAATATAAAACTTATTCTTTGTTGAAGTATAAATAATATTTTTTATAGTAAGGTAGAAATAGAATCTTGCTGTATTACAAACAAGAAAAATAACACTTATATTGACAATTCCTCATATTAATAAGGTCATTAACTATTCTTTTATTAAAATATCTAAAGTATGAGCACCTGCCCCTATTAAATCTTGTCTTTCACATGTAGACAGATGATAGTCAATAAAAGTTTGAAATGTTTCTTCATCCATAGCATTTAAAATTGGTCTCATATAATTAGATGGACCATCTGCTGAAATTATTTTTATTCTTTTTACTCCTACTGCTTCATTTATTTTATTAATATCTTCAACTCTTACATAATCATATAAATCTTCAGGCTCTGATATAACATGATAACTCTCATCAAGCTTTCCATTTTCAATACACTTTTTTATATTATTCTCTTTGAATCCATAGGTAATTACACTATATTCATTCATTAGATAAGCAACTAATATCTTTCCTCCGACTTTAGTTACTCTTTTTGCTTCTTCTAAAGCTCTTATTTTATCTTCAAGTGTATATAAATGATACATTGGTCCAAAAACCAATGTCATATCAAAGGTATTGTCTTCAAACCTAGCTAAGTTTAAAGCAGTTCCTTGAAAGGCTTTTACTGTACTTCCCTTAGATTTTAAAACACCTAAATTATGTTTCACAAGTTCAATCGCTGTAACATCATATCCTTCATTAGCTAATGCTACTGAGTATCTTCCTGTTCCTGCTCCAACATCTAATATTTTAAAATTTTTATTTTCATTTAAATATTCATGAATATATTTCATAGAAGTTATATATTCAACTTGTCCATGTCTTCTCGTTAATCTTTTCTCTTCACAAAACTTATTATAATGCTTTTCTAATTCCACTGTCATCTCTTTTTCTCTCCACTTAATATATTTATTCTTAACTTACAAAATATATAAACTTTCTCGCTAATACTTATATTTGCCTATTAAAATTATACTCTAACTATAAGCTCTTTTAAATCCCTAGTCTAACGCGGGGTATTCTAATATATTAATGTAGATCATCTGATTCCTACCAACTTTAATAGATCTCTGAACATTTAGTTTATACAAATCTCTATACCTAAAACCATCACTTAGTCTAGATTTTATTAAATTTATAGTTTTAGAATAATTCCTAGATTTCAGAATTAGAGTTTAGAAATAAATATCCACCAGCTTAGCTGGTGGTTTTTCCTTAGCCCTATAAGGGCATA
>OGSQ01000046.1_pt1 | contig 80605 bp, 109 predicted proteins | sample 1573921 | NCBI WGS metagenome assembly OGSQ01 (sample SAMN03295832, study PRJEB24534) | human gut metagenome | isolation source: fecal sample 7 from infant 4 | host: Homo sapiens | place: USA: Pittsburgh, PA | collected 2014-07 | reverse complement strand
ATTAATAATTATGTAACTCTCTTAATATAAATAATAGAGGAAGGGGGAGTTGCATGTATTCTTTAGGGCAAAGATTACCTAGAAAAAATTTAAAAAGGGGTGGGAGTTCAGGAGTTGGTAAAAGTAATTTTAGTGTTGGATATTTTATAATTATAATAGCTTTTATAATTTTTTTAATAAGGTCTGTTAATATTATTAATAATTATGGAGAAAGAGGCGGGTTTGCATATGTGCAGATGCTTAACTTTTCAGTTCCATTAGTAGAAACTCAAATATATGATGAGGCTCAATATGCTGACAATCATTTATCATTAAAAAATGTTGTCCTTGAAGCTTTAGGAATAAAGGGAATGAATGGATATAGCATAGTTGCTAAAGAAGTTAGCTTGTTTAGTAGCATATTAGGGAATGATTCATTAAGAACTCCTATTAGTAAGTTAACACCATTTTCTTTAAATAATAATAGCATAGCTAAAATGACCCCAGAAGAGGTTGCTGAGCTTAATAAGGTAAGTGCAGCTTATGATCCGTCATTAAAGAAAATATTAGATAATACTAAGCCAGAAGTGCTTATTTTTCATACTCACACTACAGAGAATTTCGTTGAAAGAGAAGCTTTAACTACTGATAATGATTTTAATATATCAGGAGTTGGAGATGTTTTAGCAAAAGAGCTAGAAGAAGGGTATGGTATTTCAGTAATTCATGATAAGACTAATCATAGTGTTTCATATAATGATAGCTATGCTAGATCTAATGAGACACTTACGAAGTATTTAGATAAATATGGTGATTTTAAAGTGATAATTGATCTTCATAGAGATGGAGTTGATGGCGCTAGGGCAGAACAATTAAAAAATGTATATACTATAAATATGAATGATCAGAATATAGCTAAGATGATGTTTGTTACTGCACCTAATAGTAGTAGGTATGGAGCTAATAAAGCATTTGTTGAAAATCTATATAATATTGGGAATGAGTTATTCCCAGGCCTAATAAGGGATATTCATGAAATTAATCCAGCAGCAACAGCTATTAATTATAGTTTAAGTGATAATTTTATACTTATAGAAGATGGTTCTAATGTAAATACTGCACAAGAAGCAAAGTTAACTGCAAAATATATTGCGAGAATTGTGGCAGAGCATTTAAATAGGTAAAATAATGAATAAGATTTAATTTTTATGAGCATCCTTTAGATATAAAAACTAGGGGGTGCCATTTTGTTTAATAAGAAAGTTATTTTAGGAGTTTTTATATTTTTTATAATTGTAAGTTTAGGATTTATTAAAATTAATACCATAAATACTAGGGCTTTATCACCAGTGGGGAATACAGAAGATAATTATGAATTAGTAAAAGAAGAGTTTGGAGAAGAATTTCAAGAGTTTATAAAAGATGATGCAGAAGTGAAAATATATGAATCCAAAGATGGTGAAAATAATCCAAGTGTGAAAATTGGAAATAAGGAATTTATAATTGATTTAAATAATAAAGTCACAAAGCAAATATATAATATAGGTGGCTTTATTTACAATGGATTTAATAATATAATAAATAAATTTGATAAAAAATCAGATAATAATGATGAAACAATTAATTCAAGTGGAGAAAGCAATACTAAAGATAGTGATAAGGACAATTCGAATAGTAGCAATAAAAAGGTAGATAGTATTATAGACAATTATTTAGATAGTATAAATAATAATGAAGAGAATAGTGCTAATGAAAATCTTGAGGATAGCAATAGTACTACTGAAGATAGCAATAGTACTAATAAGGATAACAATGGATCTAGCAATGATGATAATAGTACTAATAATAACAATACGGAACTAGATACTATTATTAATAATTATTTAGAAAGTATAGAAAATTAGAAGAATAGAATTACTACAAACATTTATATTGACACATAACCTAGGCTTTGTGATATAATTTACCTTGATTCAATTTATAATGGGGGTGAAGTGACTATTTGCCTAAGTGCAATAGTTTTATATATGAGTAAAAATAGACAACAGTATATTAGAAATTTTTCTATAGTAGCCCATATAGATCATGGGAAATCAACCCTAGCTGACAGATTATTAGAAGCCACAGGAACTCTTACTCAAAGAGAAATGGAAGAGCAAATCCTTGATAATATGGAAATAGAGAGAGAAAGAGGTATTACTATAAAGTCTCAAGCAGCAAGACTTATTTATAGAAGACCTAATGGAGAAGAATATATTTTAAATTTAATAGATACTCCAGGACACGTAGATTTTACATATGAAGTATCAAGAAGTTTAGCAGCATGTGAAGGTGCAGTATTAGTAGTTGATGCTACTCAAGGTGTTCAAGCACAAACTTTAGCTAATTGTTATTTAGCTTTAAATAATGATTTAGAAATAGCACCAGTTATTAATAAGGTTGACCTTCAATCAGCAAGACCAGAAGAAGTAAAACAAGAAATAGAAGATATTATTGGAATAGAAGCAGAAGATGCGCCTATGATTTCAGCAAAAACTGGGCTTAATATTCAAGATGTGTTAGAAACAGTAGTTGAAAAGGTACCAGCACCTAATGGTGATGAAGAGGCTCCTTTAAAAGCTTTAATTTTTGATTCATACTATGATAGCTATAAAGGTGTAGTTTCTTACGTAAGAATATTTGATGGTAAAGTTAAGCCAGGAACTAAAATAAAGTTAATGGCAACTAACAAAGTTTATGAAGTAACAGAAGTTGGAGTATTTACTCCTAAAACTTTACCTATAAATGAATTAAGCGCAGGCGATGTTGGTTATATAGCAGCATCTATTAAAAATGTAAGAGATGCAAGAGTTGGTGATACTATAACTGAAGCGGATAGACCAATAGTTGAAGCATTACCAGGTTATAAGCCTGCTGTTCCTATGGTTTATTCAGGTATATATCCAGTAGATGGAGCTAAATATCAAGAATTAAAAGATGCTTTAGAAAAGCTTCAAATTAATGATGCAGCACTAAACTTTGAACCTGAAACATCAATTGCTTTAGGATTTGGATTTAGATGTGGATTCTTAGGATTATTACATATGGAAATAATCCAAGAAAGAATAGAAAGAGAATTTAATTTAGATATTATTACAACTGCGCCATCAGTTATATACAAGGTAATAAAGACTAATGGAGATGTTTTAGAACTTACTAATCCAACTAATCTTCCAGAAGCAACTGAAATTGAATATATGGAAGAGCCAGTAGTAAAGGCTAGTATAATAGCTCCTTCAGATTATGTAGGTGCTGTAATGGAATTGTGTCAAGAGAGAAGAGGAACATTTATTGATATGCAATATCTAGAAGAAACAAGAGTTTCTATAAATTATGATATTCCATTAAATGAAATAGTTTATGATTTCTTCGATACATTAAAGTCTAGAACTAGAGGATATGCATCCTTAGATTATGAATTCAAAGGATATACTCAAACTGAGTTAGTTAAGCTTGATATAATGCTAAATGGTGATGTTGTAGATGCTTTATCTATGATAGTACCAAGAGAAAAAGCTTATGATAAAGGTAGAGGAATAGCTGAAAAGCTAAAAGAAATAATACCAAGACAGTTATTTGAAGTTCCAATTCAAGCAGCAATAGGGTCTAAAATAATAGCTAGAGAAACAATTAAAGCTATGAGAAAAGACGTTCTTGCTAAATGTTATGGTGGAGATATTTCAAGAAAGAAGAAGCTGTTAGAAAAGCAAAAAGAAGGAAAGAAGAGAATGAGACAAGTAGGCTCAGTTGAAATTCCTCAAGAAGCATTTATGTCAGTGTTAAAAGTGGATTAATATATGTTAATATAGCCAAAAGGGGCTGTTGCAGTACTAAAATTAGTATTGTAACAGCCCTTTTGTGATAGATAACTATAAGAGTAAGGTGGTAATTGTATTAGTATATCAACCTTTGTTAATATACTTTAGTATACAGTAATGAATAATAATATGTTACAAAAAAATTACGTTAAATATATATTTTCTATAAATTTATATAAGTCTTCTAAATTAGCTGACTTACCTATTTCTCTTAGAAGGAAAATTAATTTATAGTCATCTAATTGTATAAACTTTGGAACTTTAGGGTTTATTCTAAAATAGTTTTCTTTTAAAATTTCTTTTGAATATAAATCCTCTAAAGTAGACATTCCATCCATTAATAATGATAAAAGTGGAGACTTCATTTTTGAGAAAGGATGAAATGACCATTGAATAATTCCCCAATTATGAGTTTTCCCACTAATTCTTTCAGGGCTATCACCTGTGCCGATAGATAAAAGAGTAATATCTTTAGGTTTTAATAAAGGAGTGCTTTCTAAAAAAGATAAAATAGTAAGTGCTGTAGGAGAGTTAGCAATTACTCCACCATCAATATATCCTTTATAAGAGGGAAAGAAAGTGGGGGCGGCAGAACTTGCCATAATTGCATCTACTGCAGTAATATTCTTTGTTTTGCTATTAGGTAAATTAGTAAAGAACTCAGGGCACCAAGAACCTATTTCTTTATCTCCTAAGTAAAAAGCAGGTATAAAAATATATTTTTTAAAATCAGAAATCAAAAACTTTCCTGGGAAATAACTTTCTATTATTTCTTTTAAACTATTATTTTGAAATTTAGGTCTAATTAGATTTAAACTTGACTTTGAAAAAATTTTCTTAGATTCCTTTTCAGTATATAAACTATTTATTAGGTTTAAATCATAACCTTTAGCTAATAAGGAAGCGATTATAGAACCTGTTGAAGTTCCAGTGAAAAGATCTATGGAATCTAAGAAATTAGGAAATTTTATAATTATCCTATTTAAAATTTCTAAGCTTAAGGCGCCTTTAACGCCTCCACCATCAAATGAAAGTATTCTAAATTTCTTCAATTTAACCTCCTAAATAAGGATTTTTTTATTATAGTATTCAAAATTTTTTTACTTGATATAAACATATAAGTAATTAAATCATTAAATCAAAAATATATTTAATGTGTAAAGTAAATTTAGAGAGGTGGATTTGTGATAGAAGTAAAGGTTAGAGATTTAAAGAAAAAAGGAAGATCTTTAAGGAATGAGGGAATAATAACTGGGACTCTAAAAAGAAAGGGTGGAAGGGTATTTAACATAGAGATGAATGGAAATAATTTAGATACATTAGTTAATAGAAATGGATTATCATTAAGTTTAGCAATATCTTTTGAAGGTGAAGTTATTAACACTAAGATTAGTAGAGTTCAAAGAGGTGTTTTACATCATAATATAATAAATGTAGACTTGTTGGAAAAATGAAGAGTGCTTTAAATTGCACAGGAGTTTTTACATATTATGCTCAGCTTCCGTCGCAAGCTCCAAGTCAGCTTACGCACAATATGTTAAAAACTCCTTGAGTAATTTAATTTTGCAGATACAAGCCTACTAAAGGAAGAAATTAAGGTGAGCTGAATTTCAATAATTATTGTTAAGTGAGTTTATTAAAGTGAAAATATAACTTAATTATAAATTCACTTCATAGGTACATTAAATAATGATATATACTAGCAAAGATAAATAGAATATGTGAAATAAGCATATGGCGAAAAATTAGAACTTCTTTTTGCAGCCATTTGACTTATGGAGCATATTCTATTTATCTTTGAAGTTATATTCGCATTTTATTACAACTTAGTTATAATGAGTATAATAAGAATTTATTTAAGAAAGAGTTGATATTATGGAAAATAAAAAAGAATTATCCCTTTATATACATATACCATTTTGCAAACAGAAGTGTTTCTATTGTGATTTCCCTTCTTATGCCTCAATAGATTACTTAAAGGAAGATTATGTTAAGGCTTTATGTAAAGAAATAGAAGAAAAGGCCATTAATTATAAAATAAAAAGTATTTTTATTGGTGGTGGAACACCCTCATACCTAGAAACTAAAGAAATAGCTAAGCTACTTAAAACAATTAGTAAGTTAGATTTAGAAGAAGGTATGGAGTTTACTATGGAGTGTAATCCAGGAGCCTTAGCAGAAGAAAAACTTAAAACTATGATAGAAGGCGGAGTAAATAGGATTAGTATGGGACTTCAAGCAGTTCAAAACTCATTACTTAAAGATATAGGAAGAATTCATACCTTTAAAGAATTTACGGAAAATTTCAATCTTGCAAGGAAGGTTGGATTTAAAAATATAAATGTTGATTTAATGTTTGGACTTCCTAATCAAAGCTTTGATGAATGGAAGGAATCCTTAGAAACTATTGCTGATTTAAATCCAGAACATATTTCTGCTTATAGTTTAATTGTTGAAGAAGGAACTGCTTTTTATAAACTTTGGGAGAGGAATAAATTAATATTACCTACAGAGGAAGATGAAAGAAGGATGTATTCAGAAACTAAAGAAATATTAAAAGCAAAAGGTTATCATCAGTATGAAATATCTAATTACTCAAAAGAAGGATATGAATGCTATCATAATAAGGTTTACTGGGAGAGTAAGAATTACTTAGGTGTTGGATCGGCATCTACTTCATTTATAGATGGTAAAAGGATAAAAAATATTGAAAATGTAAAAGCTTATATAGATGGAATTATGGATGAAAAGTCTATAGTTCTAGAGGAAAATGAAAATTCTAAAGAAGATAATATTGAAGAGTTTGTATTTATGGGACTGAGAATGATAGAAGGAATAAGTAAGGAGGAGTTTAAGAGAAGATTTAAATTAGACATATATGAAATATATAGTAAGGAAATAAAGAAGAATATTGAAAATGGGCTTTTATTAGAAGTTGGTGATAGGCTTAAGTTAACTGAAAAGGGAATTGAATTTTCCAATTCGGTTATGAGTGATTTTATATTATAAAGTCTACAGAAATTTGAAGTAAAAGTTAGAAAGATAAAGAAAAATAAAAATAAATTAACTTAGTAAAAGTAGAGTATTTATTTTATCCATTAATAAAATTGACAAATAAGCCAAGAACGAATATATTGATATTGTAGTCATTAGCACTCGATAGTAATGAGTGCTAACAGGTAGAGGTGATATAATGGCTATTGATGAAAGAAAAATAAGAATACTTCAAGCTATCATTAATGACTATATCATGACAGGAGAACCAGTTGGTTCAAGGACTATAGCAAAACGATATGACTTAGGAGTGGGTTCAGCCACTATAAGAAATGAAATGGCTGATTTAGAAGAAATGGGTTATCTAGAGCAACCGCATACTTCTGCAGGAAGGGTACCTTCCAATAAAGGGTATAGATTATATGTTGATAAACTTATGGAGCTTGGAAGATTAACTGAAGATGAAGAGCTTAAAATTAAGGAATATATAATTGATTCTGCTATGTATGAAGTTGATAAAATTGTAAAGCAAGCATGCTCATTATTATCAGAGCTTACTAATTTAACTAGTGTAGTACAGAAACCCTCTGTAAGAAGTAGTTACTTAAAATCAATTCAATTGCTTACAATAGATAGTCATAATTTGGTTTCAGTAATAGTAGCAGACAATGGTGTTATTAAAAATCATAGAATAAGAGTAAATAACATGCCTACAGCTGAAACTATTCAGATGATAAATTTAGTATTAAATGCAAGACTACGAAATTTAACTATTGAAGAAATTAACTTAGAAGTTATTAATAACTTGAAGAAGGAATTAGGAGGCTTCGATGAAGTTTTTAATGGAATACTTCCAGCTTTATATGAAACCTTAAAGGAAACATCCAATAATGAGGTTTTTGTTGAAGGGGCAACTAATATATTTAATTATCCTGAATACAACAATATAGAAAAGGCAAAGGAAATATTATCATTAATAAATGACAAAGAAAATTTATTAGAATTAATTGAACCTGGGAATGATATTACTATAAGAATAGGTGAAGAAAATGATTTTCCAGAAGCAAAGGATTGCTCGATTATTTCTGCTGTATATTCTTTAGATGGTAGACCTATAGGACGTATTGGACTTATAGGGCCTAAACGAATTAATTATTCTAAAGTGGTTGCCATAATGAATCAAGTTATGAAAGAACTTAATAAGAGTTTAAGAAATCAAATTATAGAATAAGAGAGATGAGGTGTTTTTGTGGAAGATAACAAAGATATTTTAGAAGAAGTTGACAACACTTTAGAAGCTGAAGCACAACAAGAAACTGAACTTAATTCTGAAGAAACTGCTAATACTGAATCAGAAACTAATGAAACTTCAGATACTCTAGAAGATTCAGAAAGCCTAGACGAAAATGAAGAAAATAATGATAAGGAAAATGAATTAGATATTATGCGTAAGTTAAAAGATGAAAATAAGAAATTAAGTAATGAGGCTGAAGCTTTAAAGGAGAGACTTCTTAGATTAACTGCTGAATATGAAAATTATAGAAAAAGAACAGCTAAGGAAAAAGAAAGTATTTATACAGATGCTTGTACAGATGTATTAAAAGAAATGATTCCAGTATTAGATAACTTAGAAAGAGCAGTTCAAGTAGAAGGAAATGCTGAGGATATTAAAAAGGGAATTGAGATGACTATAAAAGGATTTAATACTTCTTTTGAAAAATTAGGCGTTGAAGAAATTGATGCTACTGGAGAATTTGATCCAAACTTGCATCAAGCGGTAATGCACATTGAAGATGAAAATTATGGTGCTAATGCCATAGCTGAAGTATTCCAAAAGGGATATAAAAGAGGAGAAAAGATAATTAGATATACTGTTGTAAAGGTAGCTAATTAATAATAAAGAAATTTTACTAATTTAAATATATATTTTAGGAGGAAATAAATTATGGGAAAAATTATAGGAATTGATTTAGGAACAACTAACTCTTGTGTAGCTGTTATGGAAGGTGGAGAACCAGTCGTAATTTCTAACTCAGAAGGAGCAAGAACTACTCCATCAGTAGTATCATTCCAAGCAAATGGAGAAAGATTAGTAGGACAAATAGCTAAGAGACAAGCGATCACTAATCCAGATAAAACAATAATTTCAATTAAGAGACATATGGGTACTAACTATAAGGTAACTATAGATGGTAAGGATCATTCACCACAAGAAATATCAGCAATGGTACTTCAAAAGATTAAAGCTGATGCGGAAGCTTACTTAGGTGAACCTGTAACTCAAGCAGTAATTACAGTTCCAGCATACTTTAATGACTCAGAAAGACAAGCAACTAAAGATGCAGGTAGAATTGCTGGTTTAGAAGTTTTAAGAATAATAAACGAACCAACAGCTGCTGCTTTAGCTTATGGATTAGACAAAATGGATACTAACCAAAAGATATTCGTTTATGACTTAGGTGGTGGTACTTTTGACGTATCTATCCTAGAACTTGGAGATGGTGTATTCGAAGTATTATCTACTAATGGAGATACTAAACTTGGTGGAGATGACTTTGACCAAAGAGTAATGGACTTTATAGCAGAAAGCTTTAAGGCTGAAAATGGAATAGATTTAAGAAATGATAAGATGGCTCTTCAAAGATTAAAAGAAGCAGCTGAAAAGGCAAAGATTGAGTTATCATCATCAATGCAAACAAACATTAACTTACCATTTATTACAGCTGATGCAACAGGTCCAAAGCATATAGACTTAAACTTAACTAGAGCTAAGTTTAACGAAATAACTCATGATTTAGTTGAAAGATCAATAGAGCCAATGAAGAAAGCATTAGCAGATGCTAACCTTTCATTAAGCGATATTAATAAAATAATATTAGTAGGTGGTTCAACTAGAATACCAGCTGTTGTAGAAGCAGTTAAAAACTTTACTGGTAAGGAACCATCAAAGGGAGTTAACCCAGATGAATGTGTTGCTGTAGGTGCAGCTATTCAAGCAGGTGTATTAACAGGAGATGTTAAGGATGTATTATTACTAGATGTTACTCCATTAACATTAGGTATTGAAACTTTAGGAGGAGTTGCAACTCCACTTATCGAAAGAAATACAACAATACCAACTAAGAAGAGTCAAGTATTCTCAACTGCAGCAGATGGTCAAACATCAGTTGAAATTCACGTAGTACAAGGTGAAAGACAAATGGCAGCTGATAACAAGACTTTAGGTAGATTCACACTATCAGGTATTGCTCCAGCACCAAGAGGAATTCCTCAAATCGAAGTTACATTTGATATAGATGCTAACGGATTAGTTAAGGTTTCAGCTTTAGATAAGGCTACAAATAAGGAAGCTAATATTACTATTACTGCTTCAACTAACTTAAGTGATGATGAAGTAGAAAAGGCTGTTAAGGAAGCTGAAAAGTTTGCTGAAGAAGATAAGAAGAGAAAAGAAAAGATAGAAGTTAAGAATAACGCAGATCAAGTTTCTTATCAAACAGCTAAAGCTTTAGAAGAATTAGGAGATAAGGTATCTGCTGATGAAAAAGCTAAAGTTCAAGCTAAGTTAGATGAATTAAATAAGGTTAAAGATGGCGAAGATCTAGATGCAATTAAGAATGCTATGGAAGAATTAAATAAAGAATTCTATGCAATTTCTTCTAAGATGTATCAAGATGCTAATGGAGCAGAAGGTGCAGGATTCGATCCAAACAACATGGGTGGTGCAGGCGCTAGTGAAGCTCCACATGATGACAATGTAGTAGATGCAGATTTTGAAGTTAAAGACGATAAATAGTTGTAACCTATTAGTCAGAGATATATAATATATGAGGGAAGGCAAAAGTCGTCTTCCCTTTTGTAAAGTTTAAAATGGTGGTGAAAAATAAATGGCAAATAAGGACTATTATGCAGCCCTTGGGCTTGAAAAAGGAGCTTCTGATGAAGAAATTAAGAAAGCCTTTAGAAAGCTTGCTATAAAATATCATCCTGATAAAAATCAAGGCGATAAAGAAGCTGAAAATAAATTTAAAGAAATAAATGAAGCTTATCAAGTGCTTTCAGATCCAGAGAAAAAGGAAAGATACGATAAGTTTGGAACAGTTGATTTTGACGGAAGTGGATTTGGATCAGGTGGATTTGGTGGCTTTGACTTTTCTGATATGGGTGGCTTTGGAGATATCTTTGAAAGCTTCTTTGGCGGCGGCGGTGGCGGCGGCAGAAGAAGAAATGGCCCACAAAGGGGTTCAGATTTAGAATATACTGTAAACCTAACTTTTGAAGAAGCTGTTTTCGGTGTTGAAAAGGAAATATCAATAAATAGAAGTGAATCTTGTGAAACTTGTAGAGGAACAGGAGCAAAGGCTGGTACATCTAAGAAGACATGTCCTACATGTAGTGGAACAGGGCAAATAAGAACTCAAAGACAAACTCCATTAGGAAATTTTGTTAGTACTACAACATGTAATAACTGTGGTGGAAGTGGTAGTATAATTGAAGAACCTTGTACTACTTGTCATGGAAAGGGTCATGTAAGAAAGAATAGAAAAATTAAGGTTAATATTCCAGCTGGTGTTGATACTGGAAATGTTATGCCTTTAAGAGGTCAAGGAGATCATGGAACTAATGATGGTCCTCCAGGAGATTTATATGTAAGAATTAATGTTTCTCCTTCTAAGAAGTTTGTGAGAAAAGGTAATGATATTTACTATGATACTCATATTTCTATGGGTAATGCAGCTTTAGGAGTAGAGATAACAGTTCCAACAGTAGATGGAGAAGTTAAGTATAGTGTTCCAGCAGGAACTCAATCAGGTACATTATTTAGACTTAAAGGAAAAGGTGTTCCAAGAGTTAACTCATCAGGAAGAGGAGATCAATATGTTAAAGTGATAGTTGATATTCCTAAGACTTTAAATGACAAGCAAAAAGATGCTTTAAAAGCATTTATGGAAGCTTGTGGAGAAAAGGTTGGAGAGACAACTCATAAGAAGGGATTAAAGGACCTTTTTAAATAGAAGTTTGAAAATATAGTTTAATATTAAAACCTACTAATATTTCTTTAGATATAATTCTAGAGAAAATTAGTGGGTTTTATTTTTATAAGACTGGAACTACCTAGAGTAAATGTATATAAAGCTAAATAATTAAATTATTAGTTTAAAATAATTTATAATACATAAGCTATAAAATGAAATGCATAATACATAAGGTGTATAAGATAAGAAAAGCTTATGATATATATAAGAATAAACTATAAATAGAACCTTATTATTAGTGATATAATTTAAGCTAGCAATACATAATAAGAGGTGGAAGATGGAAAAGTTAAAAGAAGTTTTATATGGAGAAATTGAAGGATTTAGAAAAATAGGGCATCAATTTATTAACGGAGAACTTAATTTAATGCAGTTTAAGCATGCGTCAGGTGGCTTCGGAGTTTATGCTCATAAAGGTGGAAAAGACTTTATGATAAGGCTTAGAATTCCTTCTGGAATAACTAATGTTTCAGAGATGAATAAAGTATACGAGTTTACTGAAAAATATGGGTTAGAAACAATTCATTTCACTACTCGTCAAGCAATTCAACTTCATGGATTATCAATAGATGAAATTTGTGATTTGATGAAAGAAGCATTAGATAATAATATTTACACTAGAGGAGCAGGTGGAAATTTTCCTAGAAATGTTGCTATTTCACCATTATCAGGTGTGGAAAAGGGTGAAGCCTTTGATGTTACACCATATGCAGTGGAGGTAGGAAATTATTTTCTAGAACGAATATACACATATAAATTACCTAGAAAGCTTAAAGTTTCATTTTCAAGCAATGAAAAGGATGAAGCACACTGTACTGTACAAGATTTAGGATTCCTTGCAGTAAATAAGGATGGTAAGGAATATTTTGAAGTGTATTTAGGTGGTGGACTTGGTCAAAATCCTAGAAAAGCTGTTAAGCATAGAGAATTAATTGAACCGAAAGAAGTCTTATATTATGTAGAAGCCATGGTAAGACTATTTATGGCTGAAGGTGACTACACTAACAGAAATAAAGCTCGTGTTAGATATATAGTTGAGAGATTAGGCGAAGAAGAGTTTTTAAATTGTTATGAAAAACATGTTAAAGAAGTTAAGAATGATAAGAGTTTAGCAATTGAAGTTAAACCTAAAGTTTATAATAAAAAAGGAATAAAAACTAATGTAGAAAATTCAAGATTAGTTGAACAAAAGCAAGAAGGATTATATAGTGTTTATCTACATCCAATCGGTGGTCAGTTATTAGTTAAAGATTTAAGAGCTATTCTAGATTTAATTGAAAAATTTGAAGATGTTGAAATAAGACTTTCAATGAGTGAAGGTGCGTACTTTAGAAATTTAAATGGTACAGAAGCTGAAGAACTACTAAAATTAACTGAAGAAATGAGCGCTAAAACTGATTTTGAACAAAGTGTTTCTTGTATAGGAGTACCGACATGTCAGGTTGGATTATGTAATAGCCAAGGAACATTACATGATGTCCTTAATTATTTCAAAGACAATAATGGAAGACTAGATATATTACCTAAAATACATTTCTCTGGATGTGGAAACTCTTGCGGAGTACATCAAATAAGTGGAATAGGTTTTACAGGTAAGAAAAAGAGAGTTGGAGATGCAGTTGAAGAATGCTTCACTTTATTCGTAAATGGAGCATATGGTATTGAAAAAACTAGGCTTGGAGAAGCTTATGCAGATATTCAAAGCAGTAGAATTCCTGAATTTCTATTTAGGCTTGCTAAGAAGGTTGAAGAAAGTGAATTGAATTTTGAAGAATATTTAACTAATAAGGCAGATGAATTTAAGGGTTTAGTAGAAGAATACGCTGTTTAATTAATAATAATCTTAAATTAACACTAAAGTTTTTGGATAAGAAGTATTTGCAAATAATAATTATTAGCAGTATAATAAAAATATATTATTTTATGAGAAATATGGAAAAGATAAAATAGAAGTTTTAATTTAGGAGGAATAAAAATGACAGTTGTTAAATTTCAAGGTTCACCAATTACATTAGAAGGGAAAACTGTATCAGTTGGAGATAAAGTACCAAGTTTTAAAGTTGCTACTAATGATTTAGGAGAGTTTACAGAAAAAGATTCTAAGGGAGTTAGAGTGTTCTTAACAGTTCCATCAATCGATACACCAGTATGTAATATGGAAGTTAAGAAGTTCAATGAACAAATTGATGCTTTAGAAGGGGTTACTTGCTACACTGTATCAATGGATTTACCATTTGCACAAAGCAGATGGTGTGCTTTAGAAGGAGTAGAGAAAGTAAAGACTTTATCTGATTATAAGGATAGAAGTTTTGGAGCTGCTACAGGTACTTATGCTAAGGAATTAGGATTACTTACAAGAGCATCATTCGTAGTTGATTCAAATGACAATGTAACTTTTGTTGAATACTTAGAAGAAATAACTAACGAACCAAGCTATGAAAAGATTCTAGAAGCGGCTAAAGCAGCTAAATAATTTCTGGTTTATAATAAGCTGTAGTATTAACTGTTGAATAAACAGCTAATACTACAGCTTTAATTTTTTGCTTTAATTAATGAAGTCTATAGGTAAAACAATACTAGACAGAAACTTAACATAAGTGTAAAATATTAAATTAGTCAAATATATCTGAAAGGACTGATTATTTAATGGAAGGAACATGGATTGAAGTTAGAGTAATTACTAAAAGTGAAGCTCTAGAACCAGTTTCAGGCATTTTTTATGGATTAGATTGTAAAGGAGTTGCAATTGAGGATCCTAATGATATCTTAGAAAGAGAGCAAGGACCTTTAACTTGGGATTTTGCTGATATTAATGTTTTAGAACATAAAGGCGCAGTAGCTGTTGTTAAAGCATATTTTGCTGAAGAAGATGATATAGAAAATATATTAAATTATGTGAATGAAAAAATTGAAGAATTAAAATCAATTGGCTTAGACTTAGGAGAAGCTAAGGTTGAAAGCGAAAAGATGTATGAAGAAGACTGGGCTAATAATTGGAAGAAATATTATAAGCCAACTAAGGTAGGAGAAAGAATAGTAGTTAGACCTATATGGGAAGAATATAAAGAAGAAAATGATGAATTAGTATTAGTTTTAGATCCAGGTATGGCTTTTGGAACTGGTACTCATGAAACTACTAGAATGTGCATTCAATCATTAGAAAACTATGTTAAGGAAGATAGCGTAGTATTCGATGTAGGATGTGGTTCAGGAATACTTGCAATTGCAGCAGCTAAATTAGGTGCTAAGAAAGCAGTTGGAGTTGACTTGGATCCAGTAGCTGTTGAATCAGCTAAGGAAAATGTAGGTTATAATAATTTAGATAATATAGAAGTTTTATATGGAAACTTAGTAGAAGTAATAGATGGAAAAGCAGATATAGTAGTTGCCAATATTATAGCTGAAGTTATATGTATTTTAACAGAAGATGTAAAGAGAGTACTTAAAGATGAGGGTTACTTTATAACATCTGGAATAATTCATGATAGGGTAGATATGGTTACTAAAAAGCTAGAGGAAACTGGCTTTGAAGTTGTTGAAATAAACAAAGATGGGGAATGGAACTGTATAGTTGCCAAAGTAAAATAGGTTTTAAGGAGAGTTTTCAATGCATAAGTTTTTTACTCCTAAAGAAAATATAATAGATAATCAAGGAAAAATTTTAGGTGATGATGTAAAGCACCTATATAAAGTATTAAGGCTAAATGAAGGGGATAAAATTGTCTTAAACAATTGTGAAGGTGAAGAGTTTTTAGCAACTATAAAAGAAATAACTAAACAAGAAGTAATCTTAGATATTGAAGAAAAGTTAGAAATCAATAATGAAAGTTCAATAAAGATTTATCTTTATCAAGGTTTACCAAAGGCTCAAAAGATGGATTTAATAGTTCAAAAGGGGACCGAACTAGGAATTGCTGAATTTATACCTACTTTAACAGAAAGAGTGGATATAAAGCTTAAGGGTGACTTTAAAAAGCTAGATAGATTAAATAGGATTGCGTTAGAAGCTGCAAAGCAAAGTAAAAGAAGTATAATTCCAAAGGTTTTAGAGCCAGTGGATTTTGAAACAGCTTTAAATAATCTTAATAACTTAGATTTAGTTATAGTTCCTTATGAAAATGCTGAAAATTTCGGAATTAAAACACTGTTTAGCAGTGAAAATATTGATATATCTAGTATAAAAACTGTTGGAATATTAGTTGGTCCAGAAGGTGGATTTGAATTAGAGGAAATAAATAAGCTAAGAGAAAATGGTGCTTATATAGTAACTTTAGGAAGTAGAATCTTAAGAACTGAAACAGCTGGTTTTGTGGCTACTTCTTTAGTTCAATATGAGCTTGGAGATTTAGGAGGAAGTAAATAATGAAAGTTGCATTTTCAACTCTTGGATGTAGAGTTAATGTATATGAATCTGAGGCAATGGTAGAAAAATTTATTAGAGAAGGCTATGAGGTTGTAGAAGCAAGTGAAGTAGCTGATGTATATGTAATTAACACATGTACAGTAACTAATATGGGAGATAAAAAATCTAGACAAATTATAAGTAGAGCAAGAAGATTAAATGAAGATGCTATTATAGCAGTAGTTGGATGTTATTCTCAAATAGCTCCAAAAGAAGTTGCTGAAATACCTGGAGTTGATGTAGTTCTTGGAACTAGAAATAAAGGTGATGTAGTATATTATGTAAACAAGGCTAGGGATGAGGGGAAATCTCAAGTTCATGTTGAAGGTGTACTAAAGAATAAAAAGTTTGAAGAACTTAATATAGAAGAGTACCAAGATAAGACTAGGGCCTTCTTAAAGATTCAAGATGGATGTAATAGATTTTGTGCTTACTGTATAATACCTTATTCAAGAGGTTCTGTATGTTCAAAGGATCCTAAAAAGGTAATAGAAGAAGTGAATAAATTAGCTGAACATGGATTTAAAGAAATTATTTTATCAGGAATTCATACAGCTTCTTATGGACTAGACTTAGAAGGTAATGTTAACTTGATTGATATTATAGAGGAAATAGAAAAGGTAGAGGGAATTGAAAGAATCAGAATAGGTTCAATTGAACCAGCTTTCTTTACTCCTGAAGTAATTGAAAAGATTAAAGGCTTTAAAAAGTTATGTCCTCACTTCCATTTATCTCTTCAAAGTGGTTGTAATGCAACTCTTAAGAGAATGAATAGAAGATATACTGCAGAAGAATATGCAGCGTCAGTTGAGCTTCTAAGAAAAACTTTACCTGATGTTTCAATAACTACTGATGTAATTGTTGGTTTCCCAGGAGAAACAGAAGAAGAATTTAATGAAACATATGAATTCTTAAAGAACATTAAGCTTACCAAAACTCATGTATTTAAATATAGTCCAAGAAAGGGAACAAAGGCAGCTGATATGTCAGACCAATTAGATGGAACTATCAAAGAAAAAAGAAGTAAGCTTTTAATTGAATTAAGCAATAAAAATGAAAAAGAATTTATAGAAAAGTACATCGGTAAAGAAATGGATATTTTAGTAGAAACAGAGCTTAAGAATGAGCCTGGAGTATATGAAGGATATACAAGAAACTATATCAAAGTACATGTGCCTTGTACATGTGCTGATGTTACTGGTAAAATAGTAGATATAGAAATAACTGAAGCGAAAGAAGAATACGGAATAGCGAAGTTAATGTAAAGCTAATAGTGTAGTTATATTAATGAAAAATGTATAATGAAGTAAATAGTTTAGCTAAAGCTAAACTATAAAAAACTTAATTAAAGAAACTCAGCTAGCTGAGTTTCAACTTAAATTCTTTATTTTTCATTTTTAATTCTTAATTATAAAGGTGGTGAGTTTATGAGTTGTATTTTTTGTAAAATAGTAGCTGGTGAAATTCCAAGTAAAAAACTTTATGAAGATGATAAAGTATTAGCTTTTTATGATATTAGTCCTGAGGCGCCTGTTCACTTTTTAGTAATACCTAAGGAGCATCTTAAGAGTGCTAATGAATTAAATGAAGAAAATGCTAGTATTATTTCACACATATTCTTAGTTATTAATAAAATAGTAAAAGAACTAAATATAAATGAAACAGGTTATAGAATAGTTAATAATTGTGGAAAAGATGGAGGTCAAACTGTTGATCATATCCATTTTCATGTTCTAGGTCAAAGGGATTTGAAATGGCCACCAGGCTAAATTGTTTGTTACAAATAGTTGACTTTAGGGTGCACCTATTGTATAATATAGCGTGTGTTATTAAGCCCGTAGCTGAGTTAAATTAATTAATTTGAGCTAGCGGAGGGAGGGATAATAGATGTCAGAAATAAAAGTTGGAGAAAACGAAACACTTGAAAGTGCGTTAAGAAGATTCAAGAGAAAATGTGCTAGAGCAGGAGTTCTTTCAGAAGTTAGAAAGAGAGAACACTATGAAAAGCCAAGCGTGAAGAGAAAGAAAAAATCAGAAGCTGCTAGAAAGAGAAAATTCAAGTAGGATAATTTTGATTTAGACTCAATATAACTTAATTTTTTAATTGAGTGAGCTGTTATTGGAAGCTATAATTATCCAATAAAACTAAGTGTATTTATATACATTAAAGTTGGGGACTATTTTTATATAGTTATCAAAAAGTGTAATACAATTATACTTGAATTAAGGGAATAAATAAGATTAATTTCTTATTATAGTACCTTCCTCAGCAGTTAATATAAGAAAATGAAATTATTAAAGAAACGGCTACACCACCGGTGTTAATAACATTTGGGTATGACTGTAAGTTATATCAAAATCAATTTAAAGATTAATATTAACTGATAAATAAGCAAAAGGAGTTATCCTTTTGCTTTTTGCTTTATCTAAGAAACTTTTTTCAAAATGATAAGGTGTAATTTTCTAATTATTTTTATCATAAAGTACTATTAGGAATAATATAAGGAGAGAAAATTATGCAAGAAAAATTTGGAAAGAGTAGAGATGTTATTGCGGAGAAATTTGATTTGCCGAAGGATGTAGTGTTAAATTTACCTAAGATCACAATTATAGGTAATAATGAAATTACAATAGAAAATCATAAAGGGATAATATTGTTTGAAAGGGATATAATCAAGGTTAATACTAAGGTTAAAGTTATAAATATTCAGGGGGAAAACTTTGAAATATTATATATTGGGGACTCTACGATCACTATAAGTGGGAAATTCAAAGCAGTTTCTTACGAGGTGTAGTATGGCGAAGGGTGTTTTTGAAAGTGGAAAAGTTATATTAGAAATTAACATATTAAAACCAGAAAGACTTTTAAACATATTATGGAGTGAGAATATTAGAGTTATAAATGTAAAGAGAATAGATGTAGTAACTATAAGAATTACTATAGAATATGAAAATTATTTATCAGTGGTGGAGGCTGTAAAAAGGCTTGGTGGAAAAAGTAAAATAGTAGGTAGTAGAGGTATATTATTTTTAGTTGGGAAATTGAAAAGTAAAGTTTTTTTAGCTATTGGTGGAGGAATGTTTATAATTATTTTATTTTATTTATCAACATTTGTTTGGAGTATTGAAATTACTACTAAGAAAAATGTTTCTCCTTATGAGTTAAGGCAACAACTTTATGAATTAGGAATTAAACCTGGAATAAGTAAAAGTAAGATAGATTTTAAAGATATTGAGAAGAAATTAGAAAATATGAATTCGGATATTCTATGGTTAAGAGCAAGGGTAGAGGGATCTACATTAAAGGTTTCAATAGAAGAAAAAGTTAATCCTCCAGAAATTAAGGAAGGGAGCCTAGGTAACTTAGTTGCCAAAATGGATGGAGAGATTAGTAGAGTATATACATTTGCAGGTAGATCTGTAGTTCATTCAGGAGAATTTGTTAAGGCTGGAGATGTAATAATAGAAGGTATAAACGGGAAGGAAGAAGATCCTTATGAAGTTGTACCTGATGGAGTAGTTATGGCAAATACATTCTATGAAAAAAGTATAAAAGCAAAATACCAAGGAACTGAACTGAAGAGAAGTGGTGAAAAAGATAGTGATATATATTTAAATATCTTTGGTAAGAAAATTTATCTTAAAAAAGCTATAAAAGATTTTAAAGAGTATGATAAAATAGAGGAAAGTGGAAATATAATAAATAAAATTAGTTACTATGAAAAAAAAGAAATTCCTATAGAATTCAGTAAAGAAGAAATTGTAAATAATTCTATTAATGATTTAGAAAAGTCTTTATATAATGAGTTAACTAGAGAAGCTAATATTGTAGATAGAATAGTTAGTACAAGGGAAGACTCAAATGATGAGTTAGTAGTAAATGTAGTTTTTGTTGTTGAACAAAACATAGTGAATTATGAAACGGTAGATTATTAAACTACAGTAGTAAAGGGGGATGAACTTGTTTTTGAAAAAAGATATAAGAAAAGAAGAGTTGAAGTACAAGAGATGGCTAATATATATAGCCGTATTTTTAATAACATATTTATTATTGCTAACATCTATAGCGCCTAAAAAGCATAACTTATCAGTTGGAGATATAGCTCCTGTAGATATAAAGGCTCCTATTGATACTATAGATGAGATAGCAACTCAAGAAAAAGTACAAGAAGCAATAGCAAAAGCAAAAGAGGATAAACAGTATTCAGTTAAAAGTGAAGTTAAGACTCAGGCTATTGAGAATATAAATAAATTGTTCACTAAGATTTCGTCTGAAATTTCATCTAGTAAAGAGGCTAAGGATAAATTAACAGAGGTTAAAAAAATAGATGCTTTTAAGCTGAGTGATGATGAATATAATACTTTACTTGGATTATCAGCATCTCAAGTATCTGATGTACAAACTATGACTGTTAATACATTGGAAGAGGTTTATGCAAAGAATATTGAAGATAATAATTATGAAGCATTACAGAATGCAAGGAATATAGCTTTAGAAGAAATTCAAAGTAATAATTTAGATAGGTCTCTTGAAGAGTGTCTAACTACAATAGTATATTCTCAAATAAAGCCTAACTTTTTTATAGACACAGAAAAAACTGAAGAGAAAATTAAAGAAGCAGAAAAAAGTGTTCAAAAAGAAGTTATTAAAAAGAATCAAATAATAGTTAAAGAGGGAGAGCCTGTAACTGAAAGACAAATAGAAATTTTAGAAGAGCTTGGATTGTTAAGTAATGGTCTTACCAAAAGCAACGTATCATCATTTTTAGCATTAGCAGTTTTAGTAGCTTTAATATTATTTATTCAATTCAGTTATATATATAAAGAAAGACCAGAGGTATTTAAGAATACAAAATTAATAACTCTTATAAGCAGTATTAATATTATTGCTTTAGGGTTATCTATGGGACTTAATATAATTTCGCCTTATAGTATACCTGTAGTTTGTGGAGCTATTCTAATGACTATTTTGATTGATTATAGGATATCTTTAGTAACTAATCTTTTAAACTTAATATTTATATCTATTATAGTTGGATTTAATCCATCAATAATACTTTTATCAATTTTAAGTATTATACTTGGCTCTACAGCAGTTAAGAAGGTTCAACAAAGGAATGATATTATATATTCAACTGGATATATTGCAGTAATAATAGGTGTTTTAGCATTAACAATTGGTATGATTTCATCTAATAATTTAAAAGAAAACTTTATTCAAACAGGTTACACATTAATAGGTGTTGTTTTATCAGGAATTTTAGCTGTTGGATTATTACCATTTTTTGAATCAATATTTGATGTAGTAACTAATATTAAGTTATTAGAGCTTTCTAACCCAAATCAGCCATTAATGAAAAAACTTATTATGGAAGCGCCGGGTACTTATCATCATAGTATGATGGTGGCTAACTTAGCTGAAGCTGCAGCTGAATTAGTTGGAGGCAATCCTGTAATTGCTAGAGTAGGTGCATATTATCATGATATAGGTAAGACGAAAAGGCCTTATTTCTTTGGTGAAAATCAAATAGGCAGAGATAATCCTCATGATAAGATTACACCAAATTTAAGTACTTTAATTATACTTTCTCATACTAAGGATGGATTAGAGATGGCTAAAGAGCAAAAGATACCTAGAGTAATTAAGGATATTATAGTACAACATCATGGAACTACTTTAGTTAAGTATTTCTACTTTAAGGCTAAAAAAGAAGCGGAGAATCCAGATGAGATTAAGGAAGAAGATTTTAGATATCCAGGTCCAATTCCTAATACTAAGGAATCAGGAATACTAATGCTTGCTGATAGTGTTGAGGCTTCTGTTAGATCTATTACAGATCCAACTAAAGGTAAAATTGAAGAAATGGTTAATAATATAATTAATGATAAACTTAATAATAGGCAACTTGTAGATTGTGATTTAACATTGAAAGATGTGGAGATAATAAGAAAGAGTTTCCTTAAAACTTTAGATGGAATTTATCATCATAGAATTGAATATCCATCTGAGGCAAAAACTAAAAAGGAAGTAAAATAAGGCTGTCGTAGACAGCCTTAATTATAATGAAAAATGAAGAATTAAGAATGAAAAATTAAGGGAGTAATTTGTTCCAAATTATTTTAATAAATACTTTTTTGATATAAAAATTATTAGTAAGTAACAGTTAATAAGTATTAGGTGATATTTAGCAAGTGAAAACTAATAGTTAACAATTATTAGATTATATAGAGTTTAGTTTAAATAGCTTAAAATATAAGGAGAGAAGAATGTTATATACAGAAAATAGACAAGATAAAATTGAAGTTACAGATGAATTTGTAAATAAAATTACCGAGGTATGTAATTTTGCTTTAAAAGAGGAAAATATGGATATACCTTATCAAATTTCATTATTATTCGTTGATAATTCTGAGATAAAAGAAATAAATAATGAGACTAGAAATATAGATAGAGAAACTGATGTGTTATCATTTCCTATGTTAGATTTTGAAGAGGGAAAAGTATATAAAGATATTTATGTTGACTTTGAATTCGATGAAACATTTAAGGATGGAGAAGAACTTATATTAGGAGATATGGTTTTATCTTTAGAGAAGGCTTTAGAACAAAGTGAGGAGTATGGTCACTCGTATGAAAGAGAAGTTAGTTATTTGGTAGTTCATTCCATATTACATTTACTTGGATATGATCATATGGTAGATGAAGATAAAGTTAAGATGAGATCAAGGGAAGAGGAAATATTAAATAAATTAGATATTAGAAGATAACATATAAGTTGCAATAAAGACTCTATATTTAGGTGAATTATTACCTTGAGGTATAGAGTTTGGGTAAAGTAAGTACTTAAGTAATTTATATTAAAGAAATTAAATAGTATATATGATTTCGTTTTGTAGTACTTTATTAAAGAATGAGTATTACCTTTTAAGTTATAAGGCTATAAGAAGTAAATTATTAATTGAAACATATATACTAAGTATAGGGGTAGATTATGAAGATAAAAAAGTTGGTTGAAAGTTTTAACTATGCAATAGAAGGGATTATACACACAGTTAGAACTCAAAGAAATATGAGAGTTCATTTAGGGGCAGCTTTATGTGTGCTTATAGCATGTTTTGTTATAGATATATCTAAAGCAGAATTTTTAGTTTTAGCTGTAACTATAACTTTAGTTTTAGCTGCTGAAGTAATTAATACTGCTATAGAAGCAACGATAGATATGAGCACAAATCATTATCATCCCTTGGCTAAGATTGCAAAAAATGCAGCAGCAGGGGCAGTTTTAATTACTGCTATTAATGCTTTAGTTGTTGGTTATGTGATATTTTGGGATAAGATTTCTTTAGTATCTTATGATGTAATACATAAAATGAAGGAATCTGATCCATATATGGTGCTAATAGCTTTAGTAGTAGTTACTATTGCTACTTTGATTGTTAAATCTATATATGGAGAAGGTACACCTTTAAAGGGAGGAATGCCTAGTGGTCATAGTGCCCTTTCTTTTTCAATTGCAACGGCTATATCTCTAATTACTGAAGAACCTATATGTATAGCACTTAGTTATTTAATGGCATTTATTACGGCGCAAAGTAGGGTAGACTCTAATGTTCACTCTATTTTTGAAGTGGTTGTTGGAGGGCTTTTTGGGACCTTACTTACGCTCTTAATATTTGTTATTTTTAAAATATAAATTTAATTAAATAGATGATAAAAGTTCTTAAGAATGCTATAATTTTAAAAAAGAAACTTTTAATAATTTCAAATTATTAATTAGTGCTGCTATTAGGTAGCACCTTAAACTAGGAGGAAAAATGTTTAAATCAGGATTTGTAACGATAGTAGGAAGACCTAATGTAGGTAAGTCAACATTATTAAATCATATAATGGGGGAAAAGCTTTCTATAGTATCTAATAAACCTCAAACAACAAGAAATAATATTCAAACAATATTAACTGGTGATAATCATCAATTAGTCTTTGTAGATACTCCAGGGATACATAAGCCTAAGCATAAGCTAGGGGAATATATGGTTAACTCTGCGAAAGACTCAATTAAAGAAGTAGATTTAGTTTTATTTTTAATAAATCCAGATGAAGAGATAGGAAGAGGAGATAAGTTTATAATTGAAACTTTAAAAAATCAAAAAGCTCCAGTATTTTTAGTGGTAAACAAAATTGACGAATTTACTCAAGATAGAGTAGCAAAAACTCTACAAATGTATTCACAGGAGATGGAGTTTAAAGAAATTATTCCAATTTCAGCTTTAAAGGGAAAGAATGTAGAAAAGTTAGTTGAATTAATGATAGACTCTATGCCTGAAGGTCCTAAATACTATCCGGATGATATGATAACAGATGTTCAAGAGAGATTTGTAATATCAGAAATAGTAAGAGAAAAGGCTTTAAGAACATTAAGAGAAGAAATACCTCATGGTATTGCTGTAGATGTAATTCAAATGAAACAAAGCCCATCAGGTACATGGCATATAGAAGTAGATATGCTTTGTGAAAAAGATTCTCACAAAGGAATAATAATAGGTAAAAATGGTCAGTCTTTAAAGAAGATAGGTGAAAGTGCAAGATATGAAATAGAAAGGTTCTTACATTCTAAAGTTAACTTAAAAATATGGGTTAAGGTTAGAAAAGAATGGAGAGACAATCAAAACCTATTAAAGGAGCTAGGCTATAAGAAGATGAAATAGGGAGATGGTTTTTCTGTCACTACATAAGGTGAGAGCTGTAGTTATTAAAACTATGGAATATAAAGAAAATGATAAACTAGTATGGTTATATACTAGCGAGTTTGGAAAGATAACAGCTATAGCTAAGGGATCAAGAAAGAGTAAAAGTAAATTTTTATCTATTACTCTTCCCTTATGTTATGGGGAATATATAGTATTTAAAGGAAAAAATTTATATAACCTTCAAGAAGGAAAAATAATAAGTTCTTTTCAAGGTTTATTAGATAATTTAGATAAATTAACATACTCATCTTATATATGTGAGCTTATTGATATATGCATTGAAGAAGGGGAAGTAAATCAGGAGCTATTTAGAAGCTTTATTACATGCATGTACTTGCTTAATACAGATGCATTAGATTATGAGCTACTTATAAGGGCCTTTGAGCTTAAAATATTAAGTGCTACAGGCTATGGGTTAAATTTAGACTATTGCGCAAGCTGTAGAAAGAAGATTACAGTGTCTAATTATATATCATTATCTAGTTATGGAGGACTTTGTGAAAGCTGCGAAAAGGTTCATGGAATTTACATTTCAAAGCCTGCATATAATTCAATAAAGTTTTTAATGAGAACTCCTATGGATAAAATATATAAGTTAAATGTAAATGAAGAAGTGAAAAGGGATATAAGAAAAGTAATTACGCATATTATATCCTCAAATTATTCTAAAAAGCCAAAGAGCCTAGAAATGTTAAATTATATTTAAGGAGTGATTAAAGATGGAGATTACTTTAGAAAAGGTTGATTTAGTTATTGAAAGAACAGGTGTTACTTACGCAGAAGCAAAGCATGCTTTAGAAGTAAGTAATGGAGAAGTGTTAGACGCAATAATTTATATTGAGAGTATAAAAGAAGCTGATGCAGAAGCAAATAAAAAAATAAAAAGTGAAAGTATAGATGATTTTAAAGATTGGCTTAAAGAATTAATCAATAAAGGAAATGTAACTAGAATTAAGATTAGTAAAGATGGTAAGGAAATTGTAAATGTACCTGTAAATGCTGGAATAGCTGCAGGAGTTATAGCTATAATATTACCACCTGTATTAGCCTTTGTTTTAATTGCTGCTGTAGTTACTAAGATAACTGTAGAAATAACTATGGCTGATGGTAGCGTAGAAGTAGTAAATAAATATATAAGCAAGGCAGTAGATGAAATAAAAGATGTTGCTACTGATGTTGCAGATAAAGTTAAGAACAAAGTTGATGAAGTAAAAAAAGATAAGTCAAGCAAGGATGAATATAAGGTTTACAAAAAATCTACAATAAATACATCTGATGAAAATGATAATTCTTTCACATATACTGTTAATTTTGATGAAGAAGAGTAAATTAAAGGAAAATAGAGATAAACAGTGGAGAGAGTAAAATAAAAGAATGAAAATAGGGATATTCGGTTAAAATGAGTGATTTTTCAGAAAATTAAGTATAGTCAAACTATTATAAAATGTTATAATTAGTATGTAAATATCAAACTAATCAAAATTATCTGAATATTCCTATTTAATCTAGAAAGAGGGATAAATTTGAAGTTGTCAGAAAGGCAAGAAGAAATTATTAGGCTAGTTAAAAAAGGACAGCCTGTAACTAGTGAAGCTTTAGCAGAAAAGCTTGGAGTTACTAGAGCTGCTTTAAGAGCAGATCTTGCAATTTTAACGATGATAGGGGTATTAGATGCTAGACCTAAGGTTGGTTATGTATATTTAGGTGAGGCTGAAAATACTAGAATATTAGAAAATATATCTAGAGTTTTAGCTGGTGAAATTATGTCTAAGCCAGTTACTGTTACTGAGGAAACTACAGTATATGATGCAATCGTATTCTTGTTTTTAAATGATGTGGGTACATTATTTATTGAAAACAATGGGATTTTAGTAGGAGCTGTTTCAAGAAAAGACTTTTTAAAGAATGCAATAGGCGGAACAGATATACATAAGGTTCCAGTTGGAGTTATTATGACTAGAATGCCTAATATAGTATGTGGATCTACAGAAGATAGTGCTTACGATTTAGCAAAAAAAATAATAGAGCATGAAATAGATAGTATACCAATAGTTGAGAAAATGGGGGATGGGTTAAATGAAAAACCTCAATTTAAAATTGTTGGAAAGATTTCAAAAACTAATATTACAAAGCTCTTCGTAAAACTGGGTGAGGGTAATTAATTACATTATTTAATTAGCTAGCTACAGCCAAAGGCTGTTAGTATATACATCAATTTGATTGAACGGAGGAGTATTGAGATGGAGAAAAAGAAGTATGTTTACCTTTTTAATGAAGGGAATGGGTCAATGAAAAACCTTCTAGGGGGTAAAGGGGCAAATTTATCAGAAATGATTTTACTAGGAATTCCAGTACCACAAGGATTCACAGTTACAACAGAAGCTTGTAATAAGTATTACGAGGATGGGAAAGTAATATCACAAGAAGTAATTGAAGAAATTCATCAAAAAATTACTGAACTTGAAGAGATAACTGGTAAAGAATTTGGTAGCTTAACTAAACCTTTATTAGTATCAGTTAGATCAGGTGCAAGGGTTTCAATGCCTGGTATGATGGATACAGTATTAAATCTTGGTTTAAATGATGAGTCTGTAGTTGCTATGGCAGACTTAACAGGAAATCCAAGATTTGCATACGATTCATATAGAAGATTTATTCAAATGTTCTCTGATGTTGTTATGGACATTGAAAAGAGATTATTTGAAAATCTAATAGATGAAATGAAGGAAGAAAAAGGTGTTGAATTAGACACAGACTTAACTGCGGATGATTTAAAAGAACTAGTAGAAAAATATAAAGAACTGTACAAAAAAGAAATGGGAACAGACTTCCCTCAAGATCCTAAAACTCAATTAATAGAATCAATAACAGCTGTATTTAGATCATGGGATAATCCAAGAGCTATAGTTTATAGAAGATTAAATGATATTCCAGGAGAATGGGGTACAGCAGTAAACGTTCAAGAAATGGTATTTGGTAACAAGGGAGAAACTTCAGGTACAGGGGTTGTATTCTCAAGAGACCCTGCAACTGGTGAAAATGTAATATATGGTGAATATTTAATGAATGCTCAAGGTGAAGACGTTGTTGCTGGGATTAGAACACCTCTTCCGATTGCAAAATTAGAGGAGCAAAACCCAGAAATATACAAGCAATTTACTGATATTGTTCATACATTAGAACATCACTACAAAGATATGCAAGATATGGAAATAACTATAGAAGAAGGTAAGTTATACTTCCTACAAACTAGAAATGGTAAGAGAACAGCTCAAGCTGCTTTAAAAATTGCTGTTGACCTAGTTGAAGAAGGAATGTTGACTAAGGAGCAAGCGATACTTAAGGTTGAGCCTAACCAACTAGATTCATTACTTCACCCTGCTTTCCATACTGAAGACTTAAAGAAAGCTACTCCAATAGCTAAAGGTCTTCCGGCTTCTCCAGGAGCTGCTTGTGGTAAGATAGCATTTACTGCAGAGGAAGCTAAGGAAAGAAATGAAAAAGGTGAAAGTGTAGTCTTAGTAAGACTTGAAACTTCACCAGAAGATATCGAAGGTATGATAGCTGCTAAGGGTATCTTAACTGTAAGAGGTGGTATGACATCTCACGCAGCAGTTGTTGCTAGAGGAATGGGAACTTGCTGTGTTGCAGGATGTGGAGCTTTAAGAGTTAATGAAGAAGCTAAAACTTTAGAAGTAGATGGAAAAGTTTATACTGCTGATGATTTCATCTCAATAGATGGATCAACAGGTAATATATATGGAGAAGCTGTTAATACAGTTACACCAGAAATTTCAGGACACTTTGCTACATTTATGGGATGGGCAGATGAAATAAGAAAATTAAAGGTTAGAACTAACGCTGACTCTCCAAGAGATACTAAGCAAGCTGTAGAGTTTGGAGCAGAAGGTATTGGATTATGTAGAACTGAGCATATGTTCTTTGCAGAAGATAGAATTATGGCAGTTAGAGAAATGATAGTTGCTAAGAGTGAAGAGCAAAGAAGAAAAGCTCTTGAAAAATTACTTCCAATGCAAAGAGAAGATTTCGTTGGAATATATGAAGCTTTAGAAGGTATGCCAGCTACTATTAGATTCCTAGATCCACCTCTACATGAATTCTTACCTCATAATGATGAGGATATTCATTCTTTAGCTAATGATTTAGATATTACTTTTGATGAGTTAAAAGCTACTGTTAATGAATTACATGAGTTTAACCCAATGATGGGACATAGAGGATGTAGATTAGCAGTTTCTTATCCAGAAATAGCTGAAATGCAAACTAGAGCAGTAATAGAAGCTGCTATAGAAGTTAAAAATAATAAGGGCTATGATATAGTACCTGAAATAATGATTCCACTAATTGGTGAAATTAAGGAATTGAAATATGTTAAGGATGTAGTAGTTAATACTGCTAAGGAAGTAATGGAAGAAAAGGGAGTTCAATTAGACTATAAAGTAGGTACAATGATTGAAATTCCAAGAGCTGCATTAACTGCAGATGAAATTGCTAAGGAAGCAGACTTCTTCTCATTTGGAACAAATGACTTAACTCAAATGACATTTGGATTCTCAAGAGATGATGCTGCTAAATTCTTAAATAGCTACTATGAAAAGAAAATATATGAACAAGATCCATTTGCAAAACTAGATCAAACTGGTGTAGGTGCATTAGTTAAAATTGCGACTGAAAAGGGAAGATCAGTTAAGAGTGATCTTAAGATTGGAATATGTGGAGAACACGGTGGAGATCCATCATCAGTAACATTCTGCCATAATATTGGATTAGATTATGTTTCTTGTTCACCATTTAGAGTGCCAATTGCTAGATTAGCAGCTGCACAAGCTCAAATTAAAAATAAAAGATAGAGTTAAAGGGACTGCTTAGGCAGTCCTTTTTAAATTAAAAATGAAGAATTAAAAATGAAAAATTAAGGAAAATTTCCTTAGGAGTTTTTAAGTGATCAAAGAATGAAAAAATTAAAAAATGAAAGAATGTTGGATAAAATCCTTAAGGATTTTTGAATAAAAAGTACTTCACATCAATTAAATTTTAAGTTTTGCTATGCAAAACCTACTTGATTATCCATTATGTATCATCAATTATTAATTAAAAAGATTGATTGGTAATCTATTATATAATTAAAGAATAAGGATAGTATAAAGAAAAAATCATAAATTAACTGGAGGAATTTATGGGAATGTTTAAAAATATGATAAAAACAAGTATTGATATTCCGTATGGGGACTACACTGTTTATCCAACAGTTAGTATTACAAAGGATGCTATTATTGAATATTGTACTAAGGAAAAAATTGATTTTGAATTCTTAGAAAATAATTCAGATGATAATATGCAAGTAAAGTTAGATAATAAGCTCTATGAAATACTACGATTTAATGCTGGTAGAGGTGGCTACGGAATCAAATGCAGACCAGTTTAATATTAATAAAATGTGAGTCGTTTTATTAATTAAAGAATGAAAAAATTAAAAAATGAAAGAGGATTTATAAAATATCCTTACAGATTTTTTTGTAAGAGTATCTTTAAAATGAAGGAGGTTTTTTATATGAAAACCTCCTTTATTCCTTAATTTTTTTATTTTAAATGTTTAGCATTTTGTTCAAATAATCTATTTATCTTTGTTACTAGTTAACCATTTAAAATATCTTAAAGACTTCTGTGAAATCTAGATTTTAATATTATAGTGCTTTCTTATGGCTTTACTTAAATCGTAAACAAATTCTAATTGATTCTTGCTTTTATTTATGTTTTTTTCCATAAGAGAAATAAAGGAGTTTTTATTACATTTTCTTATGTTTTTATAATAGTCTCTAGAGAGTTTCCAAAATTTCTGAGGAAAAGCAATATAAGTTAATATAAACTTTAAATCTGATGGACTAAGTTCATTTTCTTCCATATAGGCATCTAAAATATTTATTGTTAAATTAGTTTGCCAGTTAGTATTATCCCTTTTTAATAACCTTCTTAAAAAATAAGATATATCTTTTACTGAATAATCAAATTTACACTTATCAAAATCTATTAAGGCTACATTACTACCGTGTACAATAATATTTTTATTTACGTAATCTCCATGGCAAAGAGATGTAGATAATTCATCACTTATTATAGAGGAAGAAATCTCATAAGAAATCTTAGCTAATTCTAAGTTATCATCTACATTATCTAATATTAGATTTGAAAATCTATCATCATATTTATGAGCATTACTAATGCTTTGAAGTAGTTGGTTAAAATGTTTTCCTATAGTCTCATTGTAATTTTCAAGACCAATCCTTTGTGCACTACCTGATATAGGTTTGAAATTTTTGGAGGTTGTATGTAACTTTCCTAAGGTTTTAGATGATAGAAGCACATGATTAATATTATCAAAATCACATTTATCTCCATCAAGCCAAGGGGTTAAAATAAAAAGCATATTCTTATATTTAACATATCTGTTTCCGTCTACAGTTGGTAAAAGCTTAGGAACAAGAATTTTATTTCTATAGCACCATTCCATAGCAGAATATACATACAAAAGATTCTCTTCATTATAGTAAACTTTTTTTAAGCAAAAACTTTTATTATCAACATCTATCCTATAGACAGCTCTTTGTTTTTCTGTGTCTTTAAATTTTATACTAAATACAGCAGCATTCTTTAAGTTATATAAAGTTAATATATTGTTTTTAATTTCATCTATAGGAAGAAGCTCATCTTTTATAGAGGGTGGTACCTTTCTCATGTATATCTCCTTTTTTATTATTTATTACTAAGATATTAGTAAAAAAAAGAAAATATACTTGGTATTAAATATAAAATTATAAAATATGTTTAAATAGAGGAAAATAGAGAAAAATATAGAATATGTAATATAGAGGTGAGATAGATGAATGTAAGAGAAAAAATGGAGGGTTTTGAGAGGTTGACATTGCTTCCTCAAGCAACATTTAGTAGTGAAAGTCTAGGAAGAAAAGAAGAGGAAGAAAAGGATTCCTTTAGAACTTGCTTCATGGTTGATAGAGATAGAATAATTCATTGTAAATCTTTTAGACGTTTAAAGCATAAAACTCAAGTGTATATTAAAACTTTTGGAGACCACTATAGAACAAGACTTACTCATACATTAGAAGTATCTCAAATAGCAAGAACTATAGGTATAGGAATAGGGATTAATGAATCATTAATTGAAGCAATATCATTAGGTCATGATTTAGGTCATGCAGCTTTTGCTCATAATGGTGAGGAAGTAATTAATGAATTTTTAGATGAAGGTTTTAGGCATAATGAACAAAGCGTTAGAGTAGTTGAAAAACTTGAAAGAGAAGGAAGAGGACTAAACCTAACGGAAGAAGTAATAGATGGAATCCTACATCACAGTGGCTTAAGCAATAATAGTAATAATAAAGCTAAAACTTTAGAAGGTAGAGTAGTTAAAGTAAGTGATAAGATAGCTTATTTAAATCATGATATAGATGACTCTATAAGAGCTGGACTTTTAAGAGTAGATGATTTACCTAAAGAAGTAATAAAGGTCTTAGGGAAAACCCATTCTGAAAGAATTGAAACTTTAGTAACTGATGTAGTTAAAAATACAACAGTAGCTTTAGAAAAAGGAATATTTGATATTGAATTTAGTAAAGAAGTATGGGAAGCTATGACGGAACTTAGAAGGTTTATGTTTAAAAATGTATATTTAGGAGATATTCTAAGAGTAGAGAGGAATAAAGCAAAATTTGTGTTAGAAAATATCTTAAATTATTATTATAATCATGAAAATGAATTACCTGATATTTACAAAAAGATAGCTAAGAAAGAAGGCTTAAAAAGAGCTGTAGCTGACTATGTTTCTGGGATGAGTGATGATTATTGTTTAAATATGTTTAACAATTTATTCGTTCCTAAACTTGTAATTTATTAAAAATAAAATAAACAAAGTTGAAAAAAATAGAGGAAATTTAATATTGATAAAGAATATAAATAAAGAAGATTTAATAAAAACCTATAAAAATTTTCAAATAAAGAAGGATTTTAATAAAAAATGTCGAAATTATTATAGGTTGACCAAAAATATAAGTAAGGAGGTGAATCTCCTTGCAGATTTCTGAAGAGATTCTAGAAAAAATTAAAGAAGCAAATGACATTGTAGATGTAATCTCTGAGTCAGTTAGACTTAAAAAGTCTGGAAGAAGCTTTTCAGGATTATGTCCATTCCATAATGAAAAATCCCCATCCTTTTCTGTTTCACAAGAAAAGCAGATTTATAAATGTTTTGGATGCGGCGAATCTGGGAATGTAATTACTTTTGTTATGAAAAACAAACATATGCCTTTCATGGATGCAATCAAATTTTTAGCTGATAGATCTAACATTGTTCTTCAAGAAGAAGCTAGAGTAAATCCCACTGCAAGAAAAAAAGAATTATTATATAAAGTAAATGTAGAAGCAGGTAGGTTTTTTTATTCTAACTTAAGAGCTAATAAAATTGCAAAAGAATATTTTCTAAATAGGGGCATAAGAGAAGAAACTATTAAAAAGTTTGGATTAGGATATGCAAAGGACAGCTGGAATAATTTATTATTTCATTTAAGAAAGCTTGGATATAAGGATGAAATCTTATTAGAAGCTGGATTAGTACTTACTTCAGAAAAGACTGGCAATAATTATGATAGATTTAGAAATAGAGTAATGTTTCCAGTTTTTGATTATAGGGGGAAGGTAATAGGCTTTGGTGGGAGAGTCTTAGATGATTCTAAGCCGAAATATTTAAATTCTCCTGAAACTTTAGTTTTCCAAAAAGGTACTAATTTATATGGCCTAAACTTTGCAATAAAAAGTAATATGCAGGAAAGATACTTTATTATGGTAGAAGGATATATGGATTTAATAACCTTGCATCAATATGGAATTACAAATGTTGTAGCCTCATTAGGTACTGCATTAACAGAAAATCAAGCAAGATTATTAAAAAGGTATGCTGATAAAGTAATCATTTCTTATGATGCTGATGTAGCGGGGCAAACAGCTACTATGAGAGGGTTAGAAATATTAAAAAACGCAGGTTTTGACGTTAGAGTTTTAAGTATTCCTCAAGGAAAAGACCCAGATGAATATGTAAGAAGTAATGGAAAAGAAGCCTTTATTAAGCTAATTAATGATGCAGAAGGCCTGGTAGATTACAGAATTAAAAAAGCTGGTGAAAATATAAACTTTAAAGACAGTAATGACTTGATAAGATATGGTAAAAAGGTTACAGAAATATTGGCAAAGGTAAATCCTATCGAAAAGGATATCTATATTAAAAAGATATCAGAAAATACAGGTATAAGAGAACAGGCTTTATATGACTTACTATCAAATGAAATGACAAAAAATATTAAAAATCAAGAATTTATGAATAATAAGGAAGAAAATGGAACAAAATTATATAAGGAGCCTGCATTTCTTAAGGCAGAAAGAGCTCTATTAAAATTATCTCTAGAAGATGAATATTTTGATTTCATTAACAAACTAATAAACCAAGAAGAGTTAATTCTTCCAGAACATAAAGAGATTTTTTCTATTATTAAAGAAGCTAAAAAGGGAAACATAAATAATATAATCACTTTTTTAGAAACAAGGTGTACTGAAATTAAAACTATTGAAGAAATTGTAAAAATTAAAGATCAAGAAGTTTTAACAGGAAAAGATAATAAAAAGCTTATAGAGGATTTAGTTAGACAGATTAATAATTATAAATTGAATACACGTAAAAAAGAATTAAAGCAAAAGCAAAAAGCTTTAGAGGCACAAGGGAAGATTGAAGAGTCTATACAAATTGCAATTGAGCTAAATAAGCTAATGAATAGCTAAAGAGAGGTGTAGATGCAGTTGGCAATAACGGAAGGAGGTAAAAACATGTTAGATGAAAAAACAAAAGCTAAGCAGGTTAAAAAAGATAATGATGATAGAAATAACAAGATGAATATTGTAAAGAATCTGCTAGATAAAGGGAAGAAAAGCGGTACTTTAACATATAAAGAAATAATGGATGAGATAGAGAACATTGATTTAAGTCCAGAACAAATTGAAAAAATTTATGAAGTTCTAGAATCAATGGGTATAGAAGTAATTGGTGAACCAAGTGGTGCAGAAGAAGTCGAAGAAGAAATAGATTTAACAATTCCAGAAGGTATTGCAATAGACGATCCAGTAAGAATGTATTTAAAAGAAATAGGTAAGGTACCACTATTATCTTCAGAAGAAGAAATAGAACTTGCTAATAGAATTGAAAATGGTGATCAAAGAGCTAAGAAAAAGCTTGCTGAAGCAAACCTTAGACTTGTAGTTAGTATTGCAAAAAGATATGTAGGAAGAGGTATGTTATTCCTTGACCTTATTCAAGAAGGAAATCTTGGACTTATCAAGGCTGTTGAAAAGTTTGATTACAGAAAAGGCTTTAAGTTTTCTACTTATGCAACATGGTGGATAAGGCAAGCAATTACTAGAGCTATTGCAGACCAAGCAAGAACTATAAGAATTCCAGTTCACATGGTTGAAACTATTAATAAGCTTATCAGAGTTCAAAGACAATTATTACAAGAACTTGGAAGAGATCCATTCCCAGAAGAAATTTCTAAGGTTATGGATTTACCAGTAGATAAGGTTAGAGAAATTCAAAAAATTGCTCAAGAACCAGTATCCCTAGAAACTCCAATAGGTGAAGAAGAAGATTCACACTTAGGAGATTTCATTCCTGATGATGACGCTTTAGCACCAGCAGAAGCAGCAGCATTTACAATGCTTAAGGAACAATTAATTAATGTTTTAGATACTTTAACTCCAAGAGAAGAAAAGGTATTAAGACTTAGATTTGGATTAGATGATGGTAGAGCAAGAACTCTAGAAGAAGTTGGTAAGGAATTTAACGTAACTAGAGAAAGAATTAGACAAATAGAAGCAAAAGCTTTAAGAAAGTTAAGACATCCATCAAGAAGTAAAAAACTAAAGGATTACTTAGATTAGCACCTATTGGTGCTAATTTTAATTTTAGCAAGGAGAAGGAAATTTATGCAACTAAGCAAAAGATTAAGTTTTATAATAGATAATTTAGATGAAAACACAACTGTTTTAGCAGATATAGGAACAGATCATGGTTATGTACCTTTATACGCAATAAAAAATGGTTTATGCAGTAAGGCTATAGCAATAGATATAAATAAGGAACCTTTAGGTAAGGCAAGATTAAATGCTATCTTAGAAGGTGTTGGAGATGAACTAGAATTTAGACTTGGAAGTGGACTTGATCCACTTGAAGTAGGAGAAGTTGAAACAGTTATTATTGCAGGAATGGGTGGAAATCTAATAAAAGGTTTATTAGAAGAAAACATAGATAAGGTAACTGAGTTAAATTATTTATTATTACTACCGGCTCAAAATCCAGAAGTTTTAAGAGAATATTTATATACTAATGATTATGAAATAATAGATGAATTACTTTGTGAAGAAGAAGGAATTTATTATGAATTATTTAAGGTAAGAAAGAAGTCTGGAGAATCTATGGCATTAGATCCAATATACTATGAATTTAGTCCAAGACTTTTAATGAAAAAAGAGCCTTTAATGAAAGAATATTTAATTTCTAAAAAGAAAGAATATGAAAAAATATTAGGGCTTATTACAGAAAGCACTATTAATGCAAAAGAAAGAAGAAATGGTGTTATTGAGAAAATAAGCATTATAGATAATATGATTAACCATTTTTAAAATAAAAAATTACATATGTTTAATATAAGATGTGGCTATTGCATAATATAAGATTTAAAGTTTAGAATTTTTTTGGATGTTATCTATCTAAAGAAAAAAATTAACAAGATCTTTAGTGCGATAGCTGCATTTTATTAGCATATAAGGTGAAATGAAAATTTTACATTTTAATAAGTTAATTAAAGTAGCATAAGTCATCAAAATGTAGATTGTTTGTTGAAACATATATATAATGGAAATATAACTTTAAAAGATAATTTAGGTTGTTAAGGAGGCAGGAAGATGAAGAAGGTAAAAGAAATTATTGAGGTAATGGAGGATTTTGCTCCATTAAATTTAAAAGAGGATTTTGATAATGTTGGCTTAATGGTTGGAGATAAGGAGTCTGAGGTAAAAAGAGTTCTTTTAGCATTAGATTGTACATTAGATGTAATAGAAGAGGCTAAAGAAAAAAAGGTTGATTTAATAATTACTCATCACCCCTTACTATTTAAAAAGCCAAGCAGTATAACTACTGATACATTAACAGGTAAAAAAATAATTAAATTAATAAAGAATAATATTAATCTTTATTCTAGTCATACTAACTTGGACTCAGCAAAAGAAGGGCTAAATGAGACTATAGTAAATATTTTAGGATATGATTCTGAAGAACTTATAGAGTTAAATAAAAATGCAAGAAATTCTAATGAGGGACTTGGAAGAATAATTAGGTTAGAAGAGTCTATTTTCTTAGATGAGTTTGTAAATGATGTTAAGAAAAAACTTAATATAAGTAATGTGAAATTAGTTAGAGCTTCAGATAAGGTTAAAAATATAGCCGTTATAAATGGAAGTGGAAGTAGCTTTTTAGATATAGCTTATAGAAGAGGCGTAGATTGTGTTATTACAGGAGATACTACTTATCATTATGCTTCAGACTATAAGGAAATGGGCCTATCTATAATTGATACAGGTCATTTCCCTTCTGAGTGGATAGTATTTTTAGAAGTAATAAATAAGATTAAAGATAAATTAAAAGATTTAGAAATACTAGTATCTGAAAATAGTAAAGACCCATATACTTATGCTTAAATTAGAAGGCCTTACACAATTTTTCTCCCTTAGCATAAAGTAATAATAAGATATAAGTTGGAATAAGGTTTCTTATTTTATTAAGATATATTTCTTATTTGAAATATATCAGTTAGAAAATTATGCTCAACTTATATAAAAATTAAACTATATGATTTCAATTAATGGAATTTACTTAAAAATTATTTTTGTACTTATAATTTTATAAGACTTAAAATGTAGATTACTAATTGAAAGATATAGTATTATAGGAGTTGAAGCTATGGGAAAATCCTATTATTCCAAAAGAAAAGGTGGATCTTGGGGGAAAGTCTTTCAAGATGGAGTAAAAGATATTTTTGAAGGTATAGGCAAAAGCCTTTCCAAAAGAGTTCCTGTTATAAGAAATTGTTGTAATCCAGCTGCAAGGATATGTATTTTTGTACTTATAGCAATAACTCTTTTATTTTCAGGGATTGGATTTTACTCTTGGGTTATTTTAATTATGCTAGTAATAATACTACAATTTGTGTAGACTTACAAAAAATTCATTTGTATTATTAATAAAGTTATGGTAATATAAATTTTGCGAGTAAGACATGCAATCGCTGCTAGACTAGATCTAGGAGAGGAAAGTCGGAGCTCCATAGGGCAGGGTGCTGGATAACGTCCAGTCAAGGCGACTTGAAGGAAAGTGCAACAGAGAGATACCGCCTAAGGTTAATTACTAACAAGATTTTTAGTTTTGCTAGTAACTTAGGTAAGGGTGGAAAGGCGAGGTAAGAGCTCACCAGCATCATGGTGACATGATGGCTATGTAAACCCCACCTGGAGCAAGGTCGAATAGGGAAACATAATGGGGTAGCCCGCTCCGTTTCCGGGTGTACCGCTTGAGCCCATTGGCAACAATGGGCCTAGATAGATGATTGCTTAATACAGAACTCCGCTTACGGCTTATCTCGTACCAAGTATTTATAAGGGTTTAAGGGTGGTTGGTTTATTATTTGCCCTTATTTTGCCCTTATAAAATATTATCCATTATATTAGAAATAACATCCGTTGCATGTTTATTCATTTTATCTGTAACATGACTGTAAATGTCAGAGGTGGTTTGCATTAAGGAGTGACCTAATCTCTCTTGCAATGTTTTCATATCAACGCCACCTTCTAAAAGTAATGTTGCATTAGTATGTCTTAGATCATGCCAACGGATATTCTTATTTATACCATGTGATTTACACAATCTTTTTAATCGTTGCAAAAAATTACTTGGGGTAATAGCTTTACCATTTTCCCATGTAAAAATCAAACTGTAATCTTGATTATTAAAAGTATTTTTTTCGTAAAAAGGACCATATTTAAGTTTGTTTTTTTGTTGTAATTTAATATGATTTTTGTATTTCTCACATAAGGTATTACTTATAGGAAGTTCTCTATAAGAACCTTCTGTTTTTAATCTGGATATAACATATTTATTTTCTACTCTAATAAATGCTTTATCTATTTTAATTTTATTAGAATCAAAGTCTATTACATCTGTACATATTCCACACATTTCACCACGTCTAATTCCAAGCTCTAAAGCTGTATCTAAAGCTAATCTCATTATATAATCTTCATAGATATTTTCATTAAGAGAATTATATATTAATTTAAATTCATCTAGTGTTAAAATATTTGCCTTATATTTTTCTCTTTTAGGGGTATCTACATAATTGCATGGATTATTAATAATCATTTGTAACTTTAAAGCTTTATTAAGAGCAGTATTTAAGACCCCAAAGTTAAATTGAATAGATGTCTTACTTAATTTTAATCCCTTTAGAAATTTAATGTACTTTTCAATGTGTATAGGCTTTAAGTCACATAATCTTATATTGCCAATAGATTTATTAATTTTAGTTTCAACAGCACATTTATATTTATAATAAGTATTATCTGATTTTTCATCCTTTATATAATCTTCTAACCAATCATGAAGGTAATCACATAAAAGAATTTCTTCTGGTCTTGCTATTCCTGCATAAATCCTATTAAGTTCTTGATTCAATTTTTTTAATGCTTCTGATTTGGTGCTTCCGCCAATTCTTTCAATTTGCTTTCTAACTCCATTTTCATATTCATAGTATCTGTAGTACCATTTGCTTCCTCTTTTTCTTATACTTCCATTCATAAAAACACCTCCTTAAGAATGTATGTTCTTTAAAAGTTAAAAAAATTTAAGTTGGCTGTTGTTTTAAACTTAAGTTCAACTAGTTCTGTAGGTACATTGTAGCAAGAAGCTAGTTGGTTGATGGAGTAGCCACTAATATAGTCAATATCATCTTCATTTACTTCTAATAGCAATTCAGCTGCGAATAGATTAGCTTCATATTCTTTTTTTGATGTATTTATATTTTTAACACTTGAGAAGAAACAAGATGATTTAGGATGAAGTATAGCGTGACCTATTTCATGTGCTAATACATACCTTTTCTCTTCTTCATTCATTGAAGAGTTTAACCATATAACCTTTCTCCTATTTATATATTTGTACATCCCCAATGGTTTTCCTAGTGGTACAATTATCAAAACTACATCTAATTGCTGTGCTAACTCATAAGGGCAATTAGTATTATGTTTCTTTTTTAAATTCATCACTACCCTTTTAACATAATCATTCATTTAAAAGCTCACCTACTTTTTATATTTCTTTGGTGTGTACTTCTCTTTATTTTTAATCTTAATTTGCTCTAAAGCAATTTTCATAGCAGATTCTATTAAATCTAAGTCACTTTCATCTAATGCGTGGCCATTGTAATAAGCTGTGCCATCTGTACCAGATCTAAACTCATCAATTAATTCTTTCAAATCATTATTTATAGATTTTTTATCCCTTTGATTTAAGTTAGTATTAGATTCATTTTTCTCAGATACTATATCACTTAGATTAACATTTAAACTATAACTTAATGCTTTTAATGTTTCTAGGCTTGGGTTATACCTGTCATTTTCTATATCTGCAAGATAAGAACGAGAAATATTTGATTTTTTAGCTAATTCTACTTGAGTAAGTTTATTTTGCTTACGCAAGCTTTTTATTCTTTCACCAATACTCATAACAACCTCCTACAGTCGGGAATACCGACTTATGAATTAATTATATATTTAAAAAGTCGGAAATGCAATACATAAAATGACGGAAATACAAGGATGTAATAGCGTGAGAGAGAAATATAATCCTAATCCTTTAATTTGGTTCAATATGGTCGGAAATACACGAATATAAAGCTTGTACAAATGACGGATATACAATACAATTAATTCATGAGGAGGCGATAATATGACAACAATGATATCGAAAGAGATAGGTAAAGAAATTAAAAAAGCAAGAGAAAATAAAGGCTTAACGCAGCAAGAATTATCTTCTAAGGTAGAAATATCAAGAAATTATTTATCAGATATTGAATGCGGAAGATATTTACCAAGTGTACCTAAATTACTATCCCTTTCTACAGAACTAAAGATAGATTTAAACATATTCAAAAATGACGGAAATACAAGGAGGGGTTAGAGTGGAACTTTATTTATTGACTGTAAAAGATGTAGCAGAAAGGTTAAAAGTAAATGTTAATTATGTTTATGAGTTAATCAAAAAAGGGCACTTAGAAGCATTGAAGCTAGGCAGTATGAAAGTTACTAATGTAGAACTAGATAGATTCATAGCAAGTGCAAGTGGAAGTGATTTTACAGACTTAGACAATGTTGTATCTTTGGAAACTTTACAGAACAAAAATTAAGGAGGACAAGCTATATGAATAATAAAATTGTGAAAATTAATAACACTGATTTATCAGTAAAAGAATTTAATGGACAAAGGGTAGTAACATTTAAAGATATTGATATGTTACATGAAAGAGTAGAAGGAACTGCTGATAGAAATTTCAGAGAAAATAAATCGAATTCTGATGGAAGCCAAAGATTTATTGAAGGTGAGGATTACTTTGTTTTAAGAAAAAGTCAAAACAACGAAATTCGTGGATTAGAAATTCCGAATAGAGGAATAACTCTTGTCACAGAAAGTGGTTACTTAATGTTAGTAAAGTCACTTCAAGATGATTTAGCATGGAAGGTTCAAAGAGAATTAGTTAATAACTATTTTAGATCCAAGAAAGTAGTTAAGAAACTATCTACAGAAGAACTTCTAGAACTTCAATTTAGATATGCAAAGGAAGTTAAAGAAGAAGTTGCAGAACTTAAGGAAGATTTTAATGATTTTAAAGGTAATAGTCCACTATTTAATATCGAGTGTAAAGAACTTCAAGCATTGGTAAGGAAAATAGGAATAATACACCTAGGTGGATATAAGAGTGCTGCCTATAAAGATAATTCCTTAAGAGGAAGAGTATATGCAGATATTCAGCATCAACTTAAAAGAGAGTTTGGAGTTACTAGATATGAAGCTATAAAGAGAAGTCAATTAAGTAAAGCTAGAGAGTTAGTTAAAAATTATATATTACCTACAGTATTAAGGGATGAAATTGTACAGGTAAATAATCAAGTAGATTTTGAGGAGGTAATTTAATATGGAAAGATTTTTAGAAGTTCATGACACAGTTATTAATATAAAGGATATAAGAAGGGTTGAGTTTATATCAGATGATATTTATTTAGGGTTATTACCTATAGTAAATGGTGAAGTTGCAGTAGATTTCGTAGATTTTACTTATGCAAAGATACACACATTTGATAATAGAGAAATAGATTTAGAGATAGATTTGTATGCTCCAGATGAAGGGGAAACAGAAGATTTTTGGATTGATAAAAATAGAGCTTATATAAATATGAGTATGACTAAAATATATGAATTACTTAATCCAGTAAAAGTTACAGAACTTGAATATACAGAAGGTTCTTAAGATGTTGTATGTAGCTAAAATATACGCTCTAGCTTTACTTAAGATAAGTTCTGGAATAGGAATATACCTATTAATAATATTAAGTCTTATGGCTATTACAAGATACTTAACTAAGGATAAGGCTATATTTACGAAACAATTAATAAAACTAAGGAGGTGGGTGTATGGATGTAATACTATTACAAAATAGTAATGGAATTAAGTTAGAAAGGAGTAAAAGACCATGGGTAAAATTATGCGAGAACTTTTTGAAAGGGATAAAGCTTTAGAATTAGCAAGAGAAATTGAAAAAGTTAAAGAAGATATGACTAATCAATTAGATGTAAAAGCAGTTACCAGATTAGTTGCAGAACAATATAAAAAAAATCACCTTCATTGCGACCAAACAGATGAAGGCGATAACGAAAAAATTCTTAATGATATTTTAACAGATAAATTAGAAATAGACAACCATGGAGTTTATAGAGAAGATGGACAAACCATAAGGGGGTTAGATGAAGTATGAAAGCATTTAAAGTGTTATTGAAAATATTGGTAAGTATTATAAACATACTGAATGAAGAAGGCTTTAAGCTTTACGATTCTAATGACCAAGATTGGTATATATCTAACATTAGATATGATGGCATGGACGATAGATTATATTTTGATACTGAGGAGGATAAGTAAATGGCAGAAGAAGTTAAGGAATTAAAAGCAAAGATTAAGGAATTAGAAGAACAATTAAAGGTAAATGAAAAACCACTTAATATATATCAAAAGTTACAAAGATGTAGAATTGAAGTTCAATCAGTAGGAATAACGAAGTCTGGGAAAGGTTATGCGAATTTTGGATATTTTGAACTAGGTGATTTCCTTCCAACAATAAATTCTTCATGTAATAAATATGGATTAACACCTATATTCAAATTTGAAAAAGAAAAAGCTTCTTTAACTGTTATTGATAGTGATAATCCAGAAGTATCAATATTATTTGAAACACCTATAGAGCTAGCTGTAATAATGAAAGGTTCAGCTATACAGCAAATAGGAGCAACACAGACCTATGCAAGAAGATATTTATATATGATGGCTTTTGAAATAGCAGAAACAGATTTAGTAGAAGAAGTTGAACCGGACCAAGATAAAATAGAGGGAGAAGAAAAAATAGGAACAGTTCACGCTAATTTGATGAAGAAACTTATAGAAGAAACTGAAACAGAAATAACAAGTTTCTTAAGATATGCAGGAGTTTCTAAAGTAGAAGATGTTAAAAAGAAAGACTATCCAGAGCTATTAAAGCTTTTAGAGAAAAAGAAGAGTGATCTTAAGAAGAAAATAGATGCTGAAAAAGCTAGAAAGCAAAAAGAAGAACTAGCTAAGCAACAAGAAGAATTAAAAAGACAAGAAGAATCTCAACAAGAAAACTTTGAATTTTAGGGGGAATATAAATGGATATACAAGTAAATAAACAATTACCAGTTATAACTATAAATTTTGATGAAGTTAAATCTAACTTAGTAGAAAATATGGAGAATTATAAAGGGTTAGTTGTTACAGAAGAAAGTTTAAAAGATTGTAAGGCTACTCAAAAGGATTTAGCAGGACTTAGAAACAAGTTAGATACTTATAGAAAAGATGTTAAGAAAGAAATGGAGAAACCTATTAAGGACTTTGAAGGGCAATGTAAAGAGCTTATAGGACTTATAGAAGAAGTTGAAAAGCCTATTAAGTTAGGAATTGTTGAATTTGATAATAAGAAGAAAGAAGAAAAAAGATTAAAAGCACAAGAAATAATAGCTAACATAGTAATTACATTAGGGTTAGAGAAAAAATATTCAGAGCAATTAACTGTATTAGATAAATATTTAAATCTTTCAGCTAGTGCAAAAAGTGTTGTTGAAGATATAGAGCAAAGAGCTGCAGCATTAAAACAACAACAAAATTCAGATAAGGCTAAAGCAGAAATGTTAAAAGCTACTATAGAAACTACATTAGAAGGAGTAAATAAATCTCTAAAAACTCCTTTAGAGTATAAAGACTTTGAGAAGTATATAGAGTTTGGATGGGATATAGCAAGAATAGTTAGAGAAATAAATGATAGAGCAGATCTAGTTAGAAAGGCAGAGCAACCTAAAGAAGAACCTAAGCAAGAAATAGAATTACCTGTAGATTTAAATCCTAAAATACCAATAGTAAAAGAGATTAAGGAAGATGAATCATTATTTTATGTAGATGTTCATGTGGAGCATAATATTGAAGCTATACAAGCTTTAAGTAAGTTCTTAAAGGATAAAGGATATGTTTATAAGGTTCATAGTAAAGGAAAGGTTAAATAATCCTTACAAGGGGGTTAGAAATGGATAAGGAATCTAAAGGATTTATAAAATTAGATAGAAACATCTTTGACCATTGGATATTCCAAGATGCAGAAAAGTTTAGAGCATTTGTGGACCTTATCCAATTAGCTAGATGGAAAGATGAAAAATTATTAATAGGAAATGATGTTGTAACAGTTCCAAGAGGGAGTTATTACACCTCGGAATTGAAATTATCAGAGCGTTGGAGTTGGTCCAGAAAAAAGACAAGAGAGTTCTTAAAATTATTAGAAAATGAAAAAATGTTAATCAAAAAAGGTACAACAAAGGGTACAATGCTAACCATTGAAAACTATAGGTTTTACCAAGATGAAGGGACAACGAAAAGCACATCAAAAGAACATCAAAGGAACAACGAAGGGTACATCAAAGGGACATCAAAGGAACATCAAAAGAACAACGAAGGGTACACAAAAGAAGAAATTAAAGAAGTTAAAGAAATTAAAGAAGTTAAAGAAATTAAAGAAGTTAAAGAAATTAAAGAAGGGGAAGAAATGAAAGAAGGAAAAGAAAATATAACTGTACTTCCTTCCATTTCCTTTCCAACTCCAAGACATAAATTTATATATGAAAATGTAACAGAGAATAGTTATAAGACATGGTTTGAAAATTCAATTATAGAAGAATTTGAAACTGAAATAGTAATAACAGCTAAGAATAAACTTAGTAAAGATATTATAGAGAGTAAGTTTTTAGAAATGTTAAAGATATTAACTGGAAAGAAAATAACTGTTAAGGAGGATTAAGTATGAAAGAATTAACATTTAAAGAGGTTATAGCAAATATAAAAGAAGGTGAAGTTTGGGAAGGGGAATGTAGAATTATAAAATGTATAAATAGCAATATAAGCATATGGAATAAAGATGGTTGTAAAAGTGATTGTTTTCTATTTATAGATGATTATAAATTCAAACTACAAAGGAAAGAATATACTTTTGAAGAAGCATTTAAAGCGTTAGAAGAAGGCAAGGAAATAGAAAGTGTTGAAAGTCTTGGTAAGTATAAGAAAATAGGAGATATCTATAAAACAAATAATCGCTTAGGTGAATGGATTTTTGCAGGGAACTCACTAAACTTCTATGAGATAAAAGGTAAGTGGTATATAAATGACTAGAGAAATACACTTCTGCAGAGAATGTGGGACAAGCTATGGAGTAGAGCTTCATCATATTATATTTCGAAGCGAAGTAAAGGCATTAGAACATTGTAAATTAAATCATACCTATCTTTGCGGCAAGGATCATAGAGGAACTAATGGACCTCATGGAAGTAAAGGAGCAACAGCCAATAGAAAACTTAAGCTAGAGTTTCAAAATAAATTAGAAATGCTCTTTGATAAAGCTTATTTAACTAAAGAAGAAATAAACGAAGTATTACAGATATCAGATAAGGCACTAGACAGGCTCTTAAAGACATTAAGTTTACAGAAGGATAGATATGTTAGGGAAGAAGTTATAAGGCAATGTATGGGTGGTAGATTGATTGTAGAGGAAGGTAAAGAATGAATCCACAACAGATAATAAATAAAATGAATCAATGTTTAATGGCAATGCAGAAAGGGAATATAGAATATAAATCTTTAGGATTAAAGAAAGCTGCTGCAGAAGAAAGATATAGAGTAGCATTACAAAAAGAAATGGCTAGATTGAAGCTAGAAGGATATAGAGTAACAATAATACCAGATATGGCTAGAGGGAATGAAGAAGTAGCACATTTAAGACTAGAAAGAGATATAGCAGATGTTAATTATACAGTATGTAGAGATAGCTTAAGGTATAACGAAAAGGAACTAGACATACTTAGAAGTCAGTTAGCGTGGTTAAAGGTAGAGTTTAAGAATAGTTAGGAGGTAGGGAATGAAAGTAAAATTAGTATGTGAAATAGAAGCAGATATTATTGATAAAGAAGAGTTAGAATCTATACAAGCAAATATAAGCAGCAGAAGTGCTATGACATCTATGGAAAATCTTTGGGAAAGGATAATAAAGAAAACATTAAAAGATATATGTCCTTACCCAGTATATTGCAATAAAAGAGTTAAAGTTAGAACAAAATACTTAAAAGAAGATGATGAAACACAAGAATTTCAACTTGGTGATACTGCTTATATGATAGATGAAGATTATAGATTTTTTGAGAGTAAAGTTTATAAAATCGAGTTGGATAACGGAAGATATTACTATGATACAAATGATTGTGATTTTGAATCAAGTGATATTGGAAAGTGGGTTTTTAAATCATATTTAGATAGACAACTCTATTTAGAATCAAAGATGGGGTAAGAATTTAATATAAGGAGAATAGGAGTAAATCCAACATAGTTATATATTCCTATTCTCATATAATAGTCAATTTCAATAAAGAAGGTGAGTAGATGGATAGGAATTATGTAATTGTGTGTAATAGGCATAAGAGTATATATGGAGGTTTATTGTTTTGGGGACAAAAAACAGAAGATAAGGAGAAAAGAAGTTTCGGAGGATATACAGGAGATATCAATAAGTGTGAGAGATATACATTAGAAGAAGCTATAAATAATGGTTATAACTTTCCCTTATACGGAAAGAACTGCAACCATGATAATTATCAAAAATATGATGATTTTGTAATTGAGATAAGAAGGTTAGAAAGATTAGGATATAGACCTATTACTATATATGTTAGATAAAGGTCTAAGAGAGGTGATTAGGTGACTAATAGTAAACAAAAAGGTGCTAGAGGAGAAAGAGAATTATCTTCTAAGCTAAGGGAGTATGGATATGAAACAAGGCGAGGACAACAGTATTGTGGTGCTAATGGTGATGCTGATGTAGTTGGATTACCTGGAATACACATTGAATGTAAGAGGGTAGAAAGACTTAATATATATGATGCTATAAGCCAAGCTAAGGCAGATAAAAAAGATAGTGAACTAGGAGCAGTATTCCATAGAAAAGATAGGTCAGAATGACTTGTGACCATGACATTAGGTGAGTGGATGAAATTATATAAGGAGGAATTAAAAAATGAATGAGTGGTTAGAAGAATTTGAAGAGATATTAGATAAAGTTGTTTCAATTGGAGATATAAAAGACTTTGAAACATTTAAGAGAAGAGTTATAGAAGTATTGGAGGAAGTAGATCAATGAAACTTAAGCTGGGAGATTACTTTATAGAAACAGATGAAAGACAATACAAGGTTAAGAAGTATATAGGCAAGGATAAAAAGGATAATGACTTGTATAAATCAATAGCTTACTGTACAGGGTTTACTACAGCTCTTAAATTCATACCTCAACAATCAATAAGGGATAATGACGATATAAGTGTCGTAATAGATAAACTAACTCAAATAGAGCGAGAAATTAAGGCTATAGATGAATATGTAAAAGAAAATAAAAATTATAAAGAGAGATATCGAGAATTAGATAGATTTATAAATATGAACTATGAAAGTGAAGGTGTATAAGTAATGATAACCGAAAAAGATTTAAAAGAAATAAATGAGAATTTAGAAGGTATAAAGCAAGCTAGGAAGCTAAATATAAAAGCTAAAGCAACAGTTGTATTAGAAGATGGTTCAGAAGCTTTAATATACCATCTAGGACAAGCTAATGACACTATAAGGATAGATGTAAAGGAGTATAAGGAATGAATAAAGTAATACTTATCGGAAGATTAACAAAAGATTCAGAACTTAATTTTACAGCAGGAAGTGGAGCTGCAGTATGTAGATTTTCTATGGCAGTAGCAAGGCCTTTTAAGAAAGGTGAAACAGACTTTATAAATTGTGTAGCATTTGGGAAAACTGGTGAAACAATAGCACAATACTTTACTAAAGGTAAACCAATAGCTATTACTGGAAGTATTAGAACTGGTAGCTATGATGCTAAGGATGGTACTAAGAGATATACAACAGATGTAGTTGTTGAATCCTTTGAATTTATAGGACAAGGTAAGCAAGAGCAAAAAGAAGATAATCCTTTTAACAATGGTGGAATGAATTTTGAGGAGGACATGACACCAGTGGATGATGGGGATATGCCATTCTAATGGAACAGATAGGATTTAAACTTGTAATGTTTAAGGAGGATTGCATAGAGCTACATAATAGTTTCTTATGTGGCTCTATACATCAATACCTATTTGAACATGAGAAAAACTTTATTATAAAAATTGATGATGTGTATTATGGTCCATTAAAAAGGAGTTGTGAAAAACTATAGGAGGGAATATGAAGAAGGCAAGAAGGACAGATAACTGTCAAACTAAAGTAGCAAGAGAATATATAAGAGAAAACTATAACTTATTAAGAAGAAATGCTATAGTAGAAAACTTATTAGATAAGACAAGATTAAAAGAAGATACCATAATAGGAATTTATAAAGAAGTAGAGTTATTAAATAAGGTCCTTGAAGAAGATAATGAAGAAAGAAAAATAAAATATAAGGGGAGAGAGCGAGAGTTCTTTATGTTCAATGATAAATATCTATATAAGGATTTAATTTAGGAGGATAAAGATGGGAAAGATAAATGAAATTAATAAATATCTAACAGACAATCAGAGTAGAGCTAAATCTTATTTAATTAATAATTTAGTTGAGAAATTTAATATAACTAAGAGAAGTGCAGATACTTATTATTACAATTGGAAAAAGGAGTATATGAATACTTCTAAGTGCGTACCTACAGAAGAAATAAAAATCAGTATGAAGGATATGGATAGAAATATGAAAGCAGATATTAATGTTAAAGCAGATGCTAAAAAGGTAGCTGAAGAAGTAGCAAGGCAATTAGCAAAGGGAATAAAGAAGGACCATATTGCTGAGGTCAGCAAAAAGGTTGAGGATCTAGAAGTGTTAGAGGAAGTTGTTGTAAAAGAAGTTAAGTTAAAAGGTAGAAATGGTGTATATCAAGCGAAAACAGGTCTAGGAGTAGCGCTAGAGAATGGAGAATATAAACTTGCCTTTTGTAATGTAGAAGAACTAACAGAGTTCTACAATGAATATAAGAAAGTGTTTGAGAGGATTTAATTATGTTGATAGTGGGTATATGGTTAGTAGCTGCAATGTTGATAATAAACTTCTTTGCAGGAGCTTATCAGAATAATAGAGAAAGAGGACTTGAAGTAAGATATCTTGATTTTGATAATTCTAAAGTGTTAGATAATAAACCAACTCAATTTGATGAAATAAGGGTAGTAGAAAGAGAATTAGATGAATTTAAAACAGCAGTTATAAAGCTAGATTATGATAATGCTATTGAAGAATACCATGATGTGAAGCAGAGCATGGAGAATACACTACAACTTATGGGAGTGCCTAAGGAATATTTAATAAGTGGACAACCTAAGCATTATAGAAAACTTAAAAAGAGAGGATGGCTATTTAAATAGCAATTTGATACTATTGCGAACTAACTAAGAGAATTTGTTCTTTGAAAATTGAATAGTACGGTATTTGAAAAATATACAAATTGTGGTATGGTAAGTGTATGAAGTATACTTTTAAAATATAACATAGGAGATTAAACAATGAGTAAAGATAAGTTTTATAAATCTGGGATATGTGATAAATGTGGAAAAGAGTATAATAAATACTATTGCGAATGGGATGATTTTTCACCTACACCAGAAGAAACAGTTTTAGTTTGCCCAAATTGTGGACATGAAGAAAAAGAAGAAAATTCTGCTTATTTAAGATATAGAAAAAGAATTTAGTATATCATGATTATAAAATCAAACATCAAATTAATAAAAATACCGTATTATTCAAGGTTGAATATGCGGTATTTTTTATTATTAAGGAGGATGTAGATGGATAAAGAACTATTTAGAAAGACAGAAGGAAAGTTATATAGATATTATGAAAGTAAGAAACATCTATTTGGATTAAATGAAAAGATAGCAAGATTAGAAAAGCATAAAGAAACTATAGAGTATGATATAAGACATACAAATATAAGAATAGATCCTTACCAAAGTGGGCCAGGTATAAATGAAAGAGTTCAAACTTCATCAACTGGTACAAGCTATGCAGAGCAAGAGATAATAAATGAAATCGAAAAGCTAGAAAGAGAAAGAGTTAAGGTAACTAAGCAAATATTGAAGACTAAGGCTAAGAGAAGAGAAATGGAAAACTATATAAGTAATATAGAATTTAATATAAATATGCTTAATGAAGAAAGTAAGAGATTCTTAGAATTAAAGTATAGTGATAAAGCTAAAGTAATAGCAATAGCTCAAAAAATGAATATGGCAGTAGCAACAGTTTACAGAATAAGAGAAGAAATAATAGAAAACATAGCTAACTTTATGAATATCATAAAATAATGAGAAGGTTTTGAGAAAATAATGAGAATTTTTTAATACTTATAGGGTTTATAATAGTAGTATGGATTGATGAATGCACCATATAGATTTTACCTCTAAAATAGAGAAAGCACTTAGCAGAAATGTTAGGTGCTTTACTTAATTTACAGAAGAGTATAAAATTATAAGTGGGGGTGGGGTAATATGGTAGATAAGGAAAGAGAAGTATTAAATTATTTATATGAAAGAATAATTATAAGAAATACTAGCTATGAATATAAAAGCGAATTAACAAATTATAGTGAAAAAATGTACGAACAATATAAATTTATAAACTTGTTTATAAGTAAAGGATATATAAATAATAAAAACAATGAAAAATTCTACACTCAAGTAGGATTTAGAAGTGATAGAGAGCCTAACATAAACGATATATACTATAATAAATTAATGTTTACTAAAGAAGGTATAAAAGAAATAGAAAGGCTAAGAAAGACAAAGAAGGAGAAAGTTGAAGATTATTGTAAGTACTTAGGTAAAAAGATTATAAAACAAATAGAAGATAAGGTAATAGCATTTTTTATTGTTTTTATAACTGGGGCTTCATTTGGAGCGTTTATAAAAGAAATATGGAATTATATAATGCAATTTATAAAATGATTAAGTAAAAGGGATTAGTAATAAAAATACTAGTCCTTTTATTATGCCTGCAGGAGCTAGTAAGGAACTTTAAAAAATATTAAAAATAAAAGGAGGTAACACTCCCTTGGCTATCTATCAACTGTTTCTTACTAGCTTTTAAATATATATTGCACACACCTTTTTATTTATATACAATATATGTAAGGAGGGTGGGAATATGAGGAATAATTATAAAATAGAATTTTTTCTTTGTTTATTTCTAGGGTATTTTGGAGTACATAAATTTTATGAAAAGAAAATTGGAAAAGGGGTATTATACTTTTTTACAGTTGGACTTTTTGGGTTTGGTTGGATATATGATTGCATAGTTCTTTTTGGGTTGGCTTTTTTAACAAATGAAGCGAGCTTAAAAAAAAGAGAAGAAGCTTTAAAAGAAAAAGAAATAATAAAGCAAGAGCAACAATTAATAAAGCAACAGGAAAGAGAAATAACTTATAACGAATATGTACAAGCTAGAGAAGAAAGAAAAAACAATAAAGAAGTATGTTGTCCTAGATGCGGAAGCACAAGTTTATCAGCAAATAAAAAGGGTTGGAGCCTAGGAAAAGGAATTGCAGGTGCGGTACTTATAAACCCAATAGGTGGAGTGGCAACAGGTATGATAGGGAAGAATAAAATAATAATTACATGTTTAAAATGTGGAAAGCAATTTAAACCAGGAAGATAGCACTTACATTTGTAGGTGCTTTTATTATGTTTAAAATTAAGGAGTTGTTAAAATGAAAGATTATCTAGAAAGATGTAATGATGTTATTAAAAAGGCGGAAGAAGAAAATATTAAAAATGAATTAAAGAGAAGTACAACATTATTATTAGAATTCATACCTAATACAATAAGTGTTTTGAAGAATGTATATGATGAGATGCTAAAGAGTGGATTTAATAAAGTACAGGCATATGACTTTGCATGTAAGTTTATTATTGAAACTCATTTTAAAAACAATAATAAATAAGAATTGAGGAGAGATCTAAATGAATGATAATACGAATAAAGGAATAGGTTTTGTTGTTTTGTTAACTATAGTATTTATAACGTTAAAACTATTAGGAGTAATAAGTAGGAGTTGGTTATGGGTGCTATCACCTATATGGATTAACATAGGACTAGGAGCAATAGTAATACTAAGTGTGATTATATATAAGGTGATAAAGGAAGTATGTTAAAGAGTTGCAAGTATTGTGGAAGAATACATGATAGTAAATACATATGTCCTAATAAACCAATAAGAAATAAATATAAGAAAACAGAAGAAGATAGGTTTAGAAATACAAAGGCATGGCAAAGGAAAAGATATCACATAAAAGATAGAGATAAAGGACTATGCCAAGTATGTATAAGAAAGCTATACAATACATTAAAACAATATAACTATACAGATATAGAAGTACATCATATCACACCATTAAGAGAGGACTATGAGTTAAGACTAGATGATGATAACTTGATAAGTGTATGTAAGTATCACCATGAATTAGCAGAGAGTGGACAAATACCAAGAGAGGTATTAAGAGATATGATTAAGGAGTAAATAGGTATCCCCCCTAGGGGTATGAATTTCAGAGAGAGCCTTACCGACACCACGTGTCCATATATGTAGATAAAATATTCCCACATCAGCTTTTGAAAATAATTTTTAGAAAGGAGTTGATAATATGCCTACACCAACAAAACCATTTTCAGTTTTAAAAAGTGAGGGGAAATCTCATAGAACTAAGAAGGAACTAAAGGTTAGAGAGCAAGGAGAAAAAGCTCTAAGCACAGGAACTGCACTGAAAGCCAGAAGTGAAGTAAGGAAAAACAAAGTAGCTAATAAAGAGTTTAAGCGTATCAATGAGCTCCTTAAGAAAATAGAAAAAAATGATGCAATATATGAAGCTGTAATAAATAGATATTGCTTGATTTATGCTGAATGTATAGATTTTGAAGATAAAAAAGTTGAGCTTTATGAACTTATTGATAACTTAAGAGAGCAATTTGAATTATCAAAAGAATATCTTGAAGATGAAGAAATGGCTAAGGAAACTAGAAAATTTTCTAAGTCAATTTCTGAGATTATAGGAGCTATAGTAGAATTAGATAAGCAATTACAACCTAAGAGAAAAATGCTTTTAGACATAGAGAAAGAAAATATAATGACTATAGCAAGTGCTTTAAGAGTTATTCCTAAAAAGCCTGGAAATGATAGTGCGAAAGAAACCTTATTAAGGGTGCTAAATGGAAGCAGTTAAGAGTACAAAAGCCTATGAATACGCTTTGTTTTGTGCTAATAATACTGATAGAAAAGTTCCTAAGTATGTCAAGAAACAAGCAAAAGAATGGTTGGAGATAGTTGAAGGAAATAACGAAGAAGCTTATATTGATGAAAAAGCTATAAATAGAATTACTGGAATACTTAAATTGATGGTACACCCTGATTTAGGTTGTTCCATGGATGAAGGCTTAGAAGATTATGCTTGGTTTTTTACTATTGCAGTTCTTTGTACTAAGTTGAAGAATGATAAAAATATAGATATAAGATACTACATAACAGCAGTTTTGGAGATAGCTCGTAAGAACTATAAAACTTTCAATTCGGCTGTTATTTTTATTATCTTATTAATGACAGATAAACAGTTTTCTAGATTCTATTCAGTTGCTCCAGATCTAAAGTTATCTAGTGAATTAAAAGTTGCTCTTAGAAAAATTATTAAATCAAGCCCTTTACTTGCTGATGATGAAATATTTAAAGTGCTAAGGAGTGAAGTAAGATGCTTGCTAACTGATAGTGAATACATTCCACTTGCTTATTCAGAGGATAAAATGGATGGTAAGTTAGCAAATGCATTTTTAGCAGATGAAGCAGGAGCTATGGATAGTTATCCTATTGAAGCTATGCGTTCTTCTCAAATAACTTTGTTCAATAAACTTGGGATTATAATAAGTACTCAATATCCTAATGATGACAATGCTATGATAGACGAAATTGATATTTCTAAAAAGACATTAGATGGATTGATGGAAAATAAGAGGAGATTTAGCCTTTTATATGAACCAGATAGTGATTTATTAATAGAAGATAAGTGGATGGATAATGATTTAGTTATTTATCAATCTAATCCAGTTGCAGTAACTACACCTCATATATTTGAAGCTATAAAGGATATGAGGACCATGGCTATTCTTTATGAAAATAAAAGAGAAAACTACTTATGTAAGCACAATAATATCAAGTATAAAGGTTTAGGTGTAGAGGGATATATTGAAATCACCAAGGTTAAAGAATGTAAAATCGAAACTGATAAAGACTTTTGGAATGGTAAGAAGGTATATTTAGCTTTTGACCTTTCACAGAGTGGAGACAATACTGCAGTAGCTATGGTAACAGAGTATGAAGGTGATATATATGCAAGGGTATGGGGATTCATACCAAGTGAAAAAATAGAATTAAAATCTAAAAAAGAAAATGTAAATTATAAGGAATTAATTAAAGATGGTGTATGTTTTGCTTGCGGTGATGAAGTAATAAGTTATAAGGAAGTTGAGGACTTTATATTGAATTTAGAGGATGATTATGGAGTTGAAATACTGCAAATTGGTTATGACAGATGGAATGCCTTAAGTACAGCTCAAAAATTAGAAGCAGCAGGATATGAAATGGTTGAAATAAAGCAACATAGTTCCATTCTACATATGCCAACAAAATTTTTAGAAGAAAAGGTATTAAGTAAAAAGTTTAAGTATGAAGAAAATAGGCTTTTAGAAATAAACTTTCAAAATGCTAGAGTTACAGAAGATACAAATAAAAATAAGTATGTAAACAAAAAGAAGTCAGAAGGTAAAGTTGATATGGTAGTAGCTTTAATAAATGCTATTTACTTGCTACAACAAGAACAATTAAATCCTTTAGATTGTACTATTCAAGTAATTTAAAAGAGGTGAGTTTGATGGGGCTTATTGCTTATAGATGTTTAGAGTGTGGGCATTACACAATATCAAAGTATGATGGGAAAAGATGTGCGAAGTGTGATGGCTATTTAGTACCATACGGCAATGCAACTTGCGTGGACAAGAGTAAATCAATGAAAGTTCAGGTAAGTTTGAAAGACATAGATCTATTCAAGGATATTATAAATGTATTGAAAGAACTTTTGGTAAATGAGGGTATTCCCAAAGAAGTGAAGATGAAAATAGAAGAGATTATAAAACAATAGCAATATCAGATATGAGGGGAGGTGAATAGATGGATTTAAGATTTTGGAGAAAGAATAAAGAAGAAAGAGTAAGTCTTGAGCAAGACGAAATAGGTCTTAGAGATCTACTTCTAGCAGCTGGATTAATAGAAGACAATATAACAAAAGAAAAAGCTTTAAATATACCAACATTAGCAGCGTGTGTTGAACTTATATCATCATTAGTAGCAACAGTTCCTATTTATTTGTTTCAGAAGAAAGAAAAAGGGAAAGTTACTAAAATAGAAAATGATAATAGAGTTAAGTTACTTAATGATGAAACTGGAGATACTTTAACAGCTTTTGAAATGAAAAAAGCATTGATAAGAGATTATCTGTTAATGGGAAATGGCTATATTTATATTAACAAAGTTAGAAATGAAATAGTTAGCTTAAATTATGTGAAAGAATCAGATTTAAGCATAAATAAGAATACAGATCCTATTTTTAAAAATTATGATGTTTTAGTTAATGGACAAGTATTTAGGCCTTATAATTTTTTAAGACTGCTAAGAAATACTGATAATGGAGCTGATGGGTATGGAATCATAGAAGAAAATCCTATATTATTATCAGTTGCTTACAATTCATTAGTTTATGAAAATATTTTAAGCAAGACAGGAGGAAATAAGAAAGGGTTCATTGAATCAGAAGGAAAACTTGATAAAGAGGCTATAACAACATTAAAAGAACAATGGAGAAGTATGTATGCAGGAAATTCAGAAAATTGTGTTGTACTAAATAAAGGTCTAAGCTTTAAGGATAGTCAAGCTACGCCAACAGAAATGCAGATGAATGAAAATAAGGTTGCAAATGGTTCTGAAATTTGCAAAATACTTAATGTACCACCCTCAATAATATCTGGTGATGGTAAAGCTAATGACGGAGATTTTGATAAGATGTTTAAAATGGCTTTATTGCCATTACTAACAAATTTAATAACAAGTATTAATAGGGACTTACTTCTAGAAAAAGAGAAGGAGTCTTTTTATTTTGGATATGATGCAAAGGAATTGTTAAAAGGTGACATAGAAAAGAGATTTAGAGCTTACGAAATAGCTTTAAGGAATAAATGGATGTTTGTTAATGATATAAGAGCAGAAGAAAATCAAGAGCCTATACCATTCTTTGAAGATATGATTCTACTAGGGTTAAATGATGTACTTTATGATAATAAGTCAGGTAAATTCTATACTCCAAATACTGATAAAGTATCAGATATCAATGGGAAAGTAACAGAAACGAAAGGGGGTGATGCTAATGAGGATAGAAATAAGGAATGATAGTGTTATTTTAGATGGATATGTTAATGCAGTAGACAGAGAAAGTAAGCCTATACCTTCTGTAAGAGGGAGTTTTGTAGAGAAAATTCAACCAGGAGCATTTCAAAGAAGTTTAGAACGTAGAGAAAATGTAGATTTATTATTAAATCATGATAAAAATAGAAAGTTAGGCTCTACTTCAGATGGAAATCTTGAATTATTTGAGGATAGCATAGGTTTAAGAGCAATATGTACTGTAACGGATTCAGAAGTTATAGAAAAGGCTAAAAATAAACAATTAAGAGGTTGGAGCTTTGGCTTTTATGCTGAAAAAGACCATTGGGAAGAGCAGAAAAGAACTGTAGAAGAACTAGATTTATTTGAGGTTACTATAGTAGATAATACTAGAGCTCCGGCCTATATAGCTACTTCTATTGAAATGAGAGATGATAAAGAAATCTTAAATGAAAATAGAGTAACTGAATTTAAAGCTATAATAATAGATGAATCTAAAAAAGAAGAGCAAAGAACAGAAATTGATTATAGCAAATATGAAAATGAAATAGAAAATCTTAAGAAGTCTTAATATAAGGCTTTTTTATTTTGTCAAAATTTAAGGAGGAATAAATAATATGATAAAGAAGAAAATTGCAGAATACAGAACATTACCTACTAACGAAAAAGGTTTAGTAGAGCAAAGGACAGAATTATTATTAGAAATGAATAAGATAGTTGAGGGTGCAAAAGCTGAAACTAGAATATTAACTGATGATGAAGAAAAGAAGTTCAATGAAATTAAAGGTAATATATCAAAAATTGATAATACTTTAAAGGCTATTGAAGAAGAAAGAACATTACAAGATTTTAAACCTGTAGATCACAAGAAGGATAAAGTAGAGGAAGTAGAAGAAAGAGCATTTGCTAATTATATTAGAGGAGTAGTAGAAACTAGAGCAGATGTTAATTTAGCATCAGGAGACAACGGAGCAGTTATACCTAAATCTATAGCTAATAAAATCATAAAGAAGGTATATGATATATCTCCTATTTATCAACTAGCTACTAGATACAATATAGGTGGAACTTTAACAATACCTTACTATGATGAATCATCATCAGCAATAACTACAGCTTATGCGACTGAATTTACAGAGTTAGAATCTACTTCTGGAAAGTTCTTAAGCGTTGAGTTAAAAGGATATTTAGCTGGTGCATTAACTAAGGTTTCTAGATCATTATTAAATAACTCTAATTTTGATTTAGTTTCATTCGTTGTAACTGCTATGGCTGAAAGTATAGCAAGATTCATTGAGAAAGAATTGTTGAAAGGAACAACAGAAAAGGTTACTGGATTAAGTACTGCTAAACAAAAAGTTACTGCAGCTAGTGCTACTACTTTAACAGCAGATGAATTAATAGATGTCCAAGAAGAAGTTCCAGACACTTATCAAGGTGGAGCCATTTGGATTATGAATAAAGCTACAAGAACAGCTATAAGAAAGTTAAAGGATAATGATGGCAACTATCTATTAAATAAAGATATATCAGCTAAATGGGGATATACATTACTTGGTAAGGATGTTTATACATCTGATAATATGGACATTATGGCAGCAGATAAAACAGCAATTTACTATGGGGATATGTCAGGGTTAGCAGTTAAGTTAAGTGAAGATGTTAACATTCAAGTGTTAAGAGAAAAATTTGCTACTCAACACGCTTTAGGAGTAGTTGGATGGGTTGAGTTAGATTCTAAGATAGAAAATGAGCAAAAGATTTCTAGATTAGTAATGGCATCTGCATAATAGGGGTGATCTTATGAAGGTAAAAGCATTAGTTAGTTTTGCTGGTGCTTTTTCTATGTACAAAGGAGAAGTAAAGGAGTGTAGTGATAAAGCTATACTCCAAGACCTTCTTAAAGCTGGGTATGTAGAGAAAGTAGAAAGTAAAAAGAAAAAAGATGGTGTAGCTAATGAAGATTAGCGAGGTTACAATAAATGATTTAAAAGAATATGCAGTTGTTAGTCATACACTAGATGATAAGTTATTTAGTCATATATTAGCTGCTTCAAAAGCATATATAAAAGGCTATACAGGATTAGATGAAAAAGCCTTAGATGAAAAGGAAGATTTAACTATAGCCTTAATGATTTTGTGTAATGAAATGTATGATAATAGAGCATACACAGTTGATAATGACAAGGCTAATAGAGTGGTTAATTCAATATTAGATATGCACTCTGTTAATTTATTGTAGGTGGTACTATGAGTAGATATGCAATAAATTCTGGAGAGTTTAGACATCTAATTATAATACAAAAATTAGATAAATCTAGAAATGAATATGGTGAAGTTATTGAAGAATGGATAGACTTCTTAGAAATAAGAGCAGCAATATATCCTTTGAGTGGTAAGGACTTCTTTTCTGCTGAAACTCTTAATAGTGAAGTTACACATAAAATTAATATACGATATGTTGATGGGGTAACATCAGCAATGAGGGTTAAGTTTTGGGATAGATATTTTGAGATTACTTCTCCACCAATAAACTTTCAAGAGAAAAACATTCTATTACAAATAATGTGTAAGGAGAGAGTTTATGAAAGTTAAAATTGAAGGAATGAAAGAATTAAATAAATCACTTCAAAGGCTTGGAGAAACACCACAAAAACACGTAACATCTTCTGTTAGAAAAGGAATGAATATCTCCTTTAAAGATGCAAAGGCAAAAGCACCAATAGAAACAGGAGAACTTAAAAGTGGTATAAAGATGGTTGGCGAAAAGTCTAGAATTAAAGGGAAAAAAGTCTATCAAATAGTTTTTGATAGAGCCAAAAACGATATATTTCAAAAGAGAAATAAAGAAGGAAAGGTAATAGGATATTATCCAACTAGTATGGAATATGGCTTCTTCGCTAGGAATGGTAGATATATACCTGGATATCATTTTCTTAAGAAAGCATTAGAAGAGAACTCAGGTAAAGTAGAGAAAACAATTATCGAAGAAATGCAGAAGAAGATAGATAAGGAGCTGGGGAAATGATAACTGAATTAGTTAAAGAGTTAAATAAAATATTTAATAACAAAGTCTATCCAACTAATGCTCCAGAGGGTGAAAAACCACCTTATTTAGTGTATTTCTATAAAGAAAAGGAAGGGAAGACATTAGAGGGATATGATGGATTATATACAAGTAATATTGTATTAAATGTAATGACTAAAACTTTTAGTGAAGCAGATATTAAAAGTAAAAATTTAAAGGAAATGATAAAACGCTTAACTGATACGAAGTTGGGTGTTTTTTTTATACAAGAAGCTTCATTGGAAGAAACGGAAGTAATATATGAGAATCAATTGAAGGTTTATAGGGGAATAGTACCCGCAACAATTTATTTTAAGGAGGATTAGTTAATGGGAAATAGAAGTTTAGGAACTGTTTTAAAAATAGGATCTACACCATCAGCTATAAAAGTTGGTGGATTAACAGAAATAGGTGGTATAGAACTTAGTGCTGATACATTAGACACTACTACATTAGATAGTGATGGAGGATATAGAGAGTTCATAGGTGGATTTAAGGATGCTGGGGAAGTTAGTTTAAGTGGTTATTTAGATATTGCTGAAGCTAATGGACAAAAGAAAATGTACGATTCTTTTGAAAGTGGGAAAGTAGAAGATTTTACAATAGAGTTTCCAGAAGCAGTTAAAGCTAAGTGGACCTTTAAAGGAGTAGTAACTGGGTTTAAAACTGGAGCAAGTCTAGAAGATTTAATAAGTTTTGAATCAACTATAAAGGTGAGTGGAAAACCAACATTAGCATTAACAGCACCAGGAGTATAGGAGGGAAGATATGTACACACCAATAGAATTAGATAAAACAAGAAATTTCAGATATGGGATGAAAGCTATTGATTATATCGAAAAGAAATTTAAAAAGCCTATAGGAAAGATTGATTTAGAAGAGTTAACAATGGAGCAAACAGCTACTATTATTTGTGCTGGATTAGTACATGAAGATTCTAAATTAACTCCAACAAGAGTAATGGATCTAATAGATGAAAAGGGGAATTTACAAGAAGTTCTAGAAATTATGGCTAAAGCTTTTGGTGAATCTTTTGATGGTGGAGAAGTAAAAAACAAGTAGAGGGTAGTGAGGAAGAATTTTCTTTAATAGAAAGTTTAAAACTCGCTACCCTTTGTGGTATATCACCTTTAGAATTTTGGCAATACACACCATATGAATTTTCTTTAATGATAAATAGTTATGCACAAAGAAGAGAAGAGGAAGCGGAAGAAAAATTAACATTAGCTTATATAAATGCTGCTTGGACAGTTCAATTCTTAGGGAAAAATAAACCTAAGTTAGATAAGTTCATTAAGAAGAATAAAAAAGTAATGACGGATAATGAAATGCTAAATCAAGTCAAGATATTAAATAATATGATGGGAGGTGAGGTAGTTGGCAGTTAAAAACCTTTTAATAAGAGGTGGAGCAGATTTTAGTGGGGTTAAGAAAGAACTTAATAAAGCTCAAAAGAATATTAGTGGGTTTCAGAAAAATGTAAATGGAATAATGAGTAAAATAAAATTTACGTTAGGTGCTATTGGAATTGGAGCCTTAGTAAAAGAAAGTACAAAGGCAGCTATGAGTGTTGAGAGTTCTGTAGATAACATAAATAGAACTATGCAAAATTATGCTAAGTCATTTGGCGAATGGGTTAAAACTCAATCTCAAAGTTATGGTATGAGCATTCAAGAAGGCTATAAATATGGTTCAACATATAGTAATTTAATTTCTAGTTTTGAAGGAAGTACAAAAGGGGTAGCAGACAGTACGCAGGAGTTAATGAAAGCTACAGGAATAATAGCAAGTAAAACTGGTAGAACATTTGAAGATACAGCTGAAAGAATTAGATCTGGTATGTTAGGCTCTACAGAAGCTATTGAAGATTTAGGGGTTTATACACAAGTTTCTATGTTAGAAAGTACTGATGCATTTAAACAATTAGCTGATGGAAAGACATGGGCTCAACTAAATTTTCAAACTCAACAACAAATAAGATTAGCGGCAATTTTAGAGCAGACATATGCAAGGTATGGAACTACATTAGCAGATACAACACAAACTAGGCATAATCAATTTATAGCAAGTTTAAAGAATGTTCAGCTTACATTAGGACAAGCATTTCTGCCTATATACAACGCTATACTACCTCCGTTAACAACATTTATAAATGCATTAGGAAAAGCTATTTCAGTTATAGCACAGTTTACTACCGCTTTATTTGGAAAACCTAAAGCGGTAGCACAACAGACACAAGAGATAAGCGGCCAAGCATCAGCAGTCGGTGGGTTAGGTGATAGTTTAGACAGCGCTGGAGATAGTGCAAATAAAGCTAAGAAAGCTCTTAAATCATTAGCTGGCATTGATGAAATAAACACATTGAACCAAGGAACGGACAGTAGTGGTGGTAGTGGCTCGGGTGGTGCAGGAGGAATAAATAATCCTTTAGATGGGTTAGACATGGGAGATGGAGGTTTCCTTTCTAGTGTTACAGAGGTTAGTGAGAAGATTCAAAAGTTAGCAGATAAAATAAAATCTACATTTAAAATTATGAAAGATTTTATAGTTGGTAACAAAGAAGTAATAATATCTGCTATTGCAGGAATTGCATCAGCATTTGGAAGTTTCTTATTAATAACTAATTGGAGCAAAATTATAGAAGGAATGCAACTTGCGTTTTATGCTCTAGGATATGCAATAAGCGGAATAAGTTTACCAACAGTAGCTATTTCAGCATTAATAGGTCTTTTAGTAGGTAACATAGTATATTTATGGCAAACTAACGAAGGGTTTAAAAATTCTGTTATAGAGGTATGGAATAGTTTAAAAGAATTTATTAATACGGTTGTAACAGATATAGGAACTATACTAACTTCATTATGGAGCAAATATGGACAAACACTTTTAGATAACTTAGAAGGATTTATGGAAAGTATACAAAATATAATAGTTACTATATGGGAGAGTGTAATAAAACCTATAATAACTAATGCATTAGAGATATTGACATGGTTATGGGATAATCACTTAAAAGGTTTAGTCGAAGAATTAGGGAAATTTATAATGAAGTTAGCAAATGGAGCTCTTGAAATATGGAATAAATTTATATCTCCTATTGTTAACTTTTTAGTTAAAACATTAGGTCCTGTTTTTGTTACTATATTTAATTATATAATTGATAGCATAGGAACAGCTATAGCAGTAATATCAGATATAGCAAAAGGCTTATTAAGAGTTTTTGGGGGTATCGTAGATTTTATTGTAGGTGTATTTACTTTGAATTGGAGTAAAGCTTGGCAAGGAATTAAGGATATTTTTGGAGGAATATTTGATTCGCTTGTCGGAATAGCTAAATGGCCATTAAATATGATAATAGATTTGGTTAACACAGCTATATCAGGAATTAACTCCATGATTAAAGTTATTAATAAAGTACCAGGTGTAAGTATATCAACAGTACCTAAAATTCCTAAGCTAGCAAAAGGAGGAATTGTTGATAGTCCAACACTTTCTATAATAGGCGAACAAGGTAAAGAGGTAGTAATGCCCCTTGAAAATAATACTGGATGGATAACAGATTTGGCAGAAAAGCTATCTGGAAGAATGCCTGCAAGTGGTAGCGATAGACCTTTGGAGATAACAATTAAAATTGGAGATACAGTTATAGGAAAGAAAGCTATAGATGGAATAAATAAGATAACGAGACAAACTGGAAAATGTCAATTGATTTTATAAAGGAGTGGTAATAATTATGATAAAAATTGGAGGAGTAGTTATTGCTACTCCCAAAACATATGAAGTTGGAATATCTGATTTAGATGGAGAATCTAATAGAAATGCTAATGGAGAACTTATAAGAGATAGAATAGCAGTTAAAAGGAAATTAAATTTAGAGTGGGGTCCATTATCCCAGGGTGATATACAAACATTACTTAATTCTGTAAGTAGTGTTTTTTTTACAGTTACTTTTCCAGACCCACAGCTAGGAATAACAACAAAAACTATGTATGTAGGGGATAGAACAGCTCCTGCTTATTCTTATATTAATGGAGAAGTAAAATGGCAAGGTTTAAAAATGAATTTTATAGAAAGGTAGTGTTGTTGTGTATAGTGTTTCCGATAAGTTTGTTGATGCTATTAAAAAGCCTTCTAGATATATAAAAAGTAAAATAACAATTGGAGATACTGTTATAGAAGGTGAAGATATATCAAATTATACACTAGAAGATAAATTAGTAACTGGTGAAGATTTCGAAATAGGTACAGCAATAATGACTATTTTAGATATAGATCTTATTAACGAAAATAAGAAATTTGATAAATATATATTTGAAAATAAAGAACTTTTTATAGAGATAGGAATTGAATTAGAAGATAAAACAATAGAATATGTACCTTTAGGTTATTTTATCGTAGATAATGTTACTAAAAATGGGAAGTTAATCAATCTAGAAACTTCTGATAGAATGGCTAAGTTTGAAAAAGAGTATAAAACTAATATACAGTTCCCTGCAAAACTTATAGATATAGCTAAAGATATATGTAATAAAGCGGGAACTAAATTTAAAAATACAAGATTTGTTAATTCGGATTATATAGTAGAAATAAAGCCTGATTTTACTGACTTAACATTAAGGAAAGCTATATCATATGTATCGGAGTTAGCAGGTGGATATTCTCGTATAAGCAGAAATGGTGAATTAGAAATCTTTAATGTAGAAAATAAAATACAGAATTATAGTACTTATATAGGAAATGAAAATATAAGTAAAAATTCTTATTTATTTAATGATGTACTAAAACAAAATGAAATTAAAATTACCAGAGATAATTATTTTACTTTAAGTAATAAAGAGAATTTATTAATAACAATAGATAAGGTAATTATTAAATCCAGTTCTATTGAAGTGGAAAAAGGAGATGGAGATAACTCCTATGAAATTGTAGATAATATATTTTGTCAAAATCCAAATGCATTAATAGATAAACTGTATGAACAAATATCAAAAATAGCTTATATACCTTTTGTGTTAACATGGCAAGGAAATCCTTCGCTAGATTTAGGTGATCCTTTAACAATAAGAAATAATGCAAGTATTTATAATACATTTGCTACAGAAAGAAAATTAACTTATTCGGGAGGACTTAAGGAAGAATATACAGCTTCTTTAATGTCAAACGCAAAAAAAGAAAGTACACCAAAAGGCAACATAGCAATTGAAGTAGGTAAAGTAAAAACTGAAATCAAGGTGTTAGACGGGAAAATTGAACAGAAGGTTTCTAATGATGAGTTTGAAACTTATATAGGGCAAACTGAGAAAACAATTGAATTAATGGCTAAAGATATATCTGGTAATACAAAAGAAGTTTCACAATTGAAGATAACGGCTGGTGAAATTGAGCAAAGTGTAAGTAAAAAGGTTGGAGAGGAAGAAGTTAAAAGTATAATAACTCAAAACCCAGATAAAGTTAGAGTTGCATTTAATGGAGTTGATTCATATACACAAATTTCAAAAGATGGGTTAAAAATAAATAATGGACACTTCCAATTACAAAACGGAAATAATGTAGTGATTATAGATGGAAATCATAATATACACAAAATAATTTCCGAAGGAACAGCACAAATAAATTTTACCGGTGAAAATAAGACCATAACAATAAAGCATAATCTAGGGTATAAACCAGCTTTTTCTTCATATCAAAATGGAGCTAATGGAGCAGATGAATATACTTCTTTACCAGCCTTAACTTGGAATGACGGAAGTGGAGTTGTAGCCATTATAAGATCTAGGTGCGATTCTAATAATCTATATTTTGATTTTATGAAAAAAAGTGATTATACGATACAAAGTATAACAATTTATATTAAATACTTCATTTATAAGGAGGTAGCGTTTTAGTGGTTATATTTTACGATATAGAAACAAGAAAAATTTTAAGAACAGAAGATAATACTATGATACCAACTCTACCAGCTAATATGGAATTAGAAGAAAAGAAAGCCTATTATAGAGAGAATTTAGAAGATTTTATAAGCATACCTTATGAGTTAGGAATTAATATTTATAACTTCAATTTATGTTTTGATGGAAATAATAATTTCATAGGGATACAAATGAAGGAGGGAAACAAATGACTTATCAACCAATCAACTGGAAGGATAGAATAGTAGAAAAACCTAATACGTTTGAAACAAAATACAATGATGATAATACATTAACTTTAATACCAGACCCAGGTCAAGTACTTCAAGAAGGTACGCCTTTAAATGCTAAAAATTTAAATCAAATAGAAAAAGGATTAATAGATGCTTATGTGCAACTGGCAGAAAAGTCTAACTTGAGTGAGATACAATCGTTGAATTCTAATACAAAAATAGAGTTCGTTCCTTTAGTTAATGGGATAAATGACTTTAAGTGCTTAGGATATAATGATAGTGACTATAAGGATTGGACTATAGGTAATAACGAAATAGTTCCTTTATTAGATTCCTTATCACCTAAAGGAACTAAGATATTTAATAAAAATATAAAAATACAAGATGGGGAAGTTGGAGTTACTATTAAAGGTCATGATTTAAGTTTTACTACTGGAAATTTATTTTTCGGAATAATTTTTAGAGCTACAAATTATGGAGAATATTATTTAGGAGCGATAAATAATAATACTTTACAAGCTGGTATATATAAGATAAAACAAGGTGGTGTGTTAACCGCAATAGCAACAGCTAATATTTCAACAAACACACAAGCATTGTATAAAACTGGACAACCAATAAATCTTAGCATTGAATTTATAGGGCAAAGTGTTAAGTTGAAAGTTAATGGTAGTATTGTAGTTAGTAGTATAGCTGATACTGTGAATGATGAAAATGTTGGCTTAATTGGATTAGCATATGTATCAACTGCTTCCTTAACTTCAAATGTACCAGTTAAATTTTCTGATTTTTGGTATAGAGAAAAAAGGTTTGATGTATTGACTGGTAAGATAGATAGACTATTAGCTTGTGGTGATAGTATAACTTATGGCTCTTTAGCTTCTGATGTATCTAAATATTCATGGGTGTCAAGATTAAGAGAAAAACTTAAAGAATTGAACAAAGATGTTATTGTAAACAATGTTGGAGTTGGTGGAGCTAATTCTAATGCAGTTATGAACACGCAATTAAAAACCAATATAGCTAATGGATATGATATAGTAACAATACAATGTGGCACTAATGATGCTAGAGTTGATGGTTCGCATTTAGACATAGAGTGGACTATTAAAAATATTTTAACAATGATTAAACTAGCTAAATATTGGGGTGTTAAACCAATAGTGTGTACTTCTACACCTGTTGACAGAACAATAAATGTATCACAGTATAACGAAACATCTTGGAGTCAATTAATAGAAGCAAACAATAAAATAAGGATGTTGTGTGCTAAAGAAAAGATAAAATGTTGTGATAATTTTAATGCTTTAAATAATGATTTGACAAAACTTGCTTCTGATAAGATACACCCTACTGATGAAGGACATTTAATTTTATTCAATGAAATGTGGAAAACTATAAATAACTAATCATTTATAAGAATAAGTCTGTATTTGTAAAAATTTGATTTAATGGTTATATAGTGGATAAATTCATTGTAAATACATTAATGTAAAATTTGACTAAATATGAAAATTGTTTTATTATTACTCTTGTATAAAAACAGGGGGGATAAAAATGAAAAAGAGATATAAAGTTATTATATTAATATCTATAATATTAAATGTTTTATTATCAAGTGTATTACTATTTTATATGAAAAACGAAGGTGTACGTAGTTATTTCGGACAAAAATATTTAGATTATAAAACTAAAAACATAGTAAGTTCAAATGCGATGGAAGATATATATTCAATGTTAAAAACACCAGATAACTCGATAATTATGCTTGGAGATAGTTTAACCGATGGTATACTATGGAATGAGTTGTTTGATAATAATGAAAAAATAATTAATAGGGGTATAGGTGGTAATAAAACTAGTGATATTTTAGAAAGATTAGGTGAGATCACTAATAGAAAACCTAAAAAAATATTTCTAATGATAGGGATAAATGATTTAGCAAATAATGAATCAAATAATTTAATTAATAATTACAATGAAATAATAAAAGAAATAAAGTCTGAAAGTAAAGGTACAGAAATATATATTCAAAGTATATTGCCTATTAATAATGAAATAAAGTATCTAAAAATATCTAATGAGGACATAATTAATACAAATCATGAATTGAAAAAGATTGCTGAAGAAAATAACTTAAACTATATTGATCTATATAATAAATTTCTAAAAAATGACCTTTTGGATTCGGATTTAACTATAGATGGTGTTCATTTAAATGCAAATGGTTATAAAATATGGAAATCGGAAATTGATGAATATATAAACAATTGATTAAATCAGATGTTAATATACTTATTGGGGGGGGATTACAGTGATGTTAATATATTCTATATCATTAATAATAATGAGTGTATTACTATTTGGTATATTTGATTATGGAAAAGAAGAATATGAAGCATTATCAGTGTATAATACTAACTTACTTAAAGGTATAGCAGCTATTCTAATAGTAATTTCTCATATTGGCAATAAGTACGGAATTAGATATTTTACCCCATTAGGTGGAATAGGAGTATCTGTATTTCTGATGCTTAGTGGTTATGGTTTATTATTATCATATAAAAAGAAAGGGCTGAATAACTTTTTAGCAAGAAGATTTAGCGGTATATTAATACCATATTGGATAGTAGTTATAATATACTCTTTTATAAATATTGATATTTTTAACATTTATGACTTCATAATGCAAATTTTATTAATAAAAACTATTCCATATACTTGGTTTGTTCAATATATAATTATATTATATATAGCTTTCTATGTTATATTTAAAATATTCCCAGAAAACTATAGAATAAAAATTTTTATATTTTTATCAACAATAATAATATTTTTGAATAATGGAATTGTTGCAGAACAAGCATATTCATTCATTATTGGCATTATTATTGCTAATCATAAAAAAGAAATTTTAATGATTAATAGGAGCAAGTTATTTATACAAGGGATAATATTATGTTTATTAGGTGTGTCTACTTTAATAGTTAAGCAAATAATACCTGATAATTCCTTTTATCTTATATTTAATTTTATCGATTTTGTATTAAAAGAAAGTATTGCACTGGGAATTGTACTAATGTCTTTCATTTTTATTAAATATAATATATTTAAAGGATTTAGTATGGTAGGTAAAGTTTCTTATGAAGTATATCTAATGCATACCTTGTTAATATTTATAATCAGTAATAATTTTAACTTCACTAATATTTTAATATATGTAGTGTTAACTATTGCAGGTGTATCTATTTTACACGTATTATCAAAAAAGACAGTGAAATTGATTCAGATTTGATAACTATTGCGTACTAACTTAAATAAAAATATTTAAATACATTTTTCGCTAAATTTGCCTTTTATCATAAAGCACTATAAAATTAATAATAGTGAAGGGGGTAAAAGTAAGAAGTGTGGGTTTTAAAGAGTGATTTTGATAAGTTAGTTATCCAATATAATAAATATTTTAATGTAAAAGAGAAAGTAAAAGATTATTTGGACTTAAAAAAGAAAGTTATAAAAAAACTGAGAAAAAAATCTCAAAGAGAACTTAAAAATTTAGAATTAAAATTAACTATTGAAAGTAGTAAAAAAGGCACTAACTGGGATAGTTATGTTGGTTTGAGATTAGCCAATATTGCAATTGTTATTTCTGTAATAACTACTATTTTGCAATATTACCCTGAATCTTTAGAATACGGAAAAATATTTTTGGTATTTTTTTTGGTTTTTGGTGCTTTATATTTATACACATTTTCATATAGAGATGAAAAAATGGAAGATAACTTAATATTTATGAAGTTTTTACTAAGTTGTGTTAGTGAAATTTTACAAGAAAATAATAAAAAATAAAGAGCTTACAATTTGTAGGCTCTTTTTATATTGCAAAAAAGGAAGGTGTAAAATGGCAGATGAGAATAATGTTATTTATGAAATAAGAGAAAATGTTGTTGAAATTAAAACTACATTAACGGGCATTGTTCAAAATACTGACTTGAAGTTTCAAGTTCAAGAGGAAAAAATTAAGGTAGCAAACAATAGAATAAAAGATTTAGAGGAAAATAATAAATGGTTATGGAGAGCTTTTGCTGGCAGTTTAATAAGCGCAGTAATAGCTTTTTTTATTAAATTTAATTAATGAAGGGAAGTATGTAAAATGGAAAATTTATTAACTTTTATACCAGAAAACTTATTAATATTAATTGCCGCTACTTATGTTGTAGGGGTATTTTTAAAGAAAATAGAAAAGATAAAGGACAATTATATAACAGTGATATTAATGGCCTTTACAATTGCCTTTAGCATGATTTTAGCTGGACGTACTGCAGCAGCCTTTTTACAAGGTATATTATGTTGGGGAGTTGCTGTAGGAATTAATCAAACTGGTAAACAAATAAGTAGGGTAAGTAAGGAGCAATAGTGTGCTTCTTTTTATATTTTAATAATGAAAGGTGGAATAAAAAAATGAGTAACGTATTTGGAATTGATGTGAGTTTCTGGCAAGGGAACTTTAATTTTAATCAAGCTAAGAATGAAGGTGTTAGGTTTGCTATCTTAAGAGGAGCATATAACTTAAGTAAAGACACTAAGTTTGAAGAATACTATAGAAATGCAAAAGCAGCAGGATTAGATGTTGGTGTTTATCATTATACTATGGCAACAACTCCAGCAGAAGCTATAGAAGAAGCTAGGTTTTTATTAAGTAATGTATTAGCTAGTAAGCAATTTGATTTACCTGTTTATTTTGATATAGAGGATCAGGTACACAAAAATTTAAGCAGAGCTCAAGCATCAGCTGTAACTAGAGCATATTTAGAGTATTTGGAATCTAGAGGGTATTTTGTAGGGGTTTATTCTTCTAAGAGCTTTATAGATAATTATCTAGAAGAAGATATTAAGAAAGAATATGCTATGTGGGTTGCTCAATGGAATACAGAGCTAACTTATACAGGACAAGTTGGAATGTGGCAATTTGGAGGGGAAACTAACTATCTTAGATCAACTAAAATTAATGGCCAAACAGTAGACCAAAATTATATGTTAGTAGATTATCCTTCAATAATTAAATCTAAAGGTAAGAATGGATATGGAGCGGGTACATCTAATGTAAAACCACAAGAGCCTGCAAGAACTGATACTTATACAGTAGTAAGTGGGGATAATCTTTCTAGTATTGCAGCTAGATTCGGAACAACATGGCAAGAGCTAGCAAGGATTAATAATATAAGTGATCCAAACTTAATATATTCAGGACAAGTATTAAAGTTAAATAGAACAAATAACACTATTAACTATACAGTAAAAGAAGGGGATAACCTTTCTACTATTGCTGCTAAGTATGGTACTACATGGCAATCTATAGCTGCATTAAATGGATTAAGTAATCCAAGCTTAATTTATCCAGGACAAAATTTAAAAATAAGATAATTTTAAGGCTAGTAGGTAGAGATGCTTACTAGCCTTTATTTTTTTAGAGAGTCAATTTTATTTAATATTATATATGTACATATTACTATAACTACACATATAATTGCCATTCCAGTGTATACAGGAATGCGATATGATTGTTGAACTGATACAGATGGCATAAAAGAGGATATTATCATTGGGAAAATAATAGAATTTAAAAGAAAGAAAATTATAAAGGTCAAAATAGAAAGAATACATCCAATAAGATATTTCAAAAAAATCACTCCAATCCTAAAGACATTTATTTGATTATACTATATTTAGGGATAATTGGAAATTTAAATTTTAGAAATAGGAAAGAAGAGTTAATAGAAAATTAAAAGGCTAGTAGGTAGGAAAAATCTTACTTACTAGCCTTTTTTTTATTTCTTCATATTGACGTTATGACGTCATAAATATATACTTAAATTATGGAGGTGATATTTTGAGAAAGAAATTAACGACTTATATCGAAGAAGAAGATATAAAGAAGTTGAAAAAATTAGCATTGGAACAAGATACATCAGTATCAGATATATTATGTTCATTGGTTTCAAAACATTTTAATATAAAAATAGTATGCATATCTGATTTGAATAAGTATCTAGATAGTGGTAGCGTAAAATATAATGATAAATTATTTAACTATACTAAATATGAGGATTTAGGAGATAAAGTGAACTTTTATAATAATGATGAGTTAGTATTGTGTATTGAAAGTGAATTTTTTGAGTTATATAAGAATAATAAATATATAGAATTAATACCTATAGAAGTTAAAGATTTTGCTTTGATTGATAATGATTTTGTTAAAAAAATTAAATAAAAGCAAGGTGGTTTTATACTTTACAAACAAACGTTTGTTCGCTATAATTTTATTAAGATTTACCAATAGGGGTGTTTTTATGAAAGTTGTAGCTAGGCCAATACAAATGATTGCTTGGTTTAATGAAGATGGTTCTATCAATCCAATCAAATTTAAGATAGAAGAAGATGGATCTAAAGTAATTAAGATTAATAAGATACTAAAGAGTGAGAAGGAAAAACTCGCAGGAAACATTATGGAGAAATTTACTTGTACATCTACAATAAATGGGATAGAGAAAATCTTTGAAGTTAAATATGATGCTAAAAGTTACAAATGGATATTGTTTAAAATTTAAGCGCTCTTTAATTAGGAGTGCTTTTTATTTACCTAAAATTGTCACAGTGAAAAAATGGTAGTTGATATTGAGTAGTTTTATAACAAAATTTATAATATATGTATAAATACTTATTAGTGTTAAGAATATATATTCCCTTAATGCGCAAAACCACATTGAATAAATGCTAATAGGTATTTATAACCTCAAGATAAAATCAGTAAAATAGCATCTAGGTAATTTAGGTGCTATTTTACTTGTAATCACTTAATTACTGTCCACTTCTAATAAATCTAAACAATAAAGGTCTATACATATAATACAGTGCATACAATGTTACCATAGAGCAATTATGGGAGGTGTCATTGGTGGCAGAAAGATTAAGAGTAGTTTTAGAGTTTTCTAAGGGTAAAGAGAAAGAACTTCTTTTGTATCGAGAACTTATTAAGTATAGTAATCCAGGATCTATTGTAAAAGATATGCTTTTGGGTACTATTCCCTTACCTAATATCAAAGGAAAAGAGTAGAATCCTAGGTCCGTACAGTCCTAACACGTACGGACAAGCCTTTTAAAAGTATAGAAAATAGGTAAAAGAGAAGTGGGGGAGAGCAGTGAGTAAGATATTAGAGTTGATTAATTCTATATTTAATAAAGAAGAAGTAATTTTAGATGATAGAATTGAATTTAGAGTTAATAAAAAAGAAAAAATTTTAATTAAGAAATATTGTGATTTAAAAAGAATGACTGCATCAGATTTTTTTAGAAATTTAGCTATGAAAGAAATAGATGATTTTATCAAATTAGGAAGGTGAATATATGAATTTAGATATAAAAATAGCCAGTATAAAAATTGAATTTTAGGAAAAGCGTACTAAGCAAATTCTTTTTATATACTAGCCAATATAATTATATATTACGATTAATTTATAGTCAAAGGAGTAAGGCGATTCTTACTCCTTTTATTTAATATAGATAATTAATATTATGAGAAATGTCGGCAAGTTTAAAATTACCGACATTTTGTAGTTACTAAGTATTAAAATTTAAATCTATTATATTATTTAAATCACTAAAGTCCTTACCTTCAGCCCATTCAAGAAATCTTTGAATTTCTACATTTCGAACTTTTAATCTTCCGAGTTTTAAAGCTTTTAAATAACCTTTATCAATTAATCCTCTTACTGTAGGGTCAACCGTTTTAAGAAGTTTAGAAATTTCCTTAATAGTGAGAAGTTCAATGTTAGAGGTTTTAAAATAAGATGCAGATTTGATATTAGTTGAATTGTTTTTAATACTTAAGCTTTTGTATTTTATTAATATATTATAAATAAATTCTTTTACTAATTCATCTTCAATTTTCACATCTATTTTTATAGGAATCACAAAAATCACCTCGTTAGATTTATATCCATTTTTCATTATATTAAACATATAAAACAAGCACTTGAAACGAAAACGTATGTTCTGTATAATGATAGTAAAGGGGGAGATAATTATGACTAGAAAACAATTAGAAGTATTAAATACGATAAAGGATTATATTGATAGAGAAGGGATTCCGCCTACTGTTAGAGAGTTATGTGATATAGTAGGTTTAAAGTCTCCATCTACTATGCATGGATATATAAAGAGATTAGAGAATCAAGGATATATCAGCATGATAAAAGGATCTCCAAGAAGCATAAGAATAGTTAGTAATTAGCAGAAAAGTTACTATGAATTATTTCAAGTACCTTTTTTATTAGTCTAAGATAATATCTATTAGTTTTAATAATTTTTTTCTATCCTGACTAGATAACTTTAATGATTTATACATTATTAATTTTATATCATCATCCTCAATAAAATCAAAAATACCTTCATAGAAAGAACCTATATTAACATTTAAAGCAGTTGCTATTTTTCGTAATGTATCAATACTAGGATTTTCTTTTATTCCATTTTCAATATTACTTAAATACCCTTTACTTATTCCGGTATCACGAGATAATTGGGATAAGGATATATTCTTTAAAAGCCTAATTTCATTAATTTTTGAACCTATCATAAATAACACCTCAACATAATATAACTAAATAAGTTTATTATATAAGGAGTGGGATATAATGTAAATAGAAGTGTCGAGTTATATTAAGGAAGGGGATTTATATGTTTTTAACACCTAAAAAGTTTGCTGGTATGGCAGGAGAAAATTACGAGTTAATATTAGAACTTTGTAAGAAAGGAAGTTTAAAAGCTGAAAGAACTGAGGGAGGGCATTACAAAATATATAAAACTGAACTAGAGAAATATACAAGATATCAAGAAGATTTCATAACTAGAGAGAAATACGAATCTGTAATAAGAGAGAATGAAATGCTTAAGGAAAAAATAAGACAGATAGCAAAGATGACAATATTTTAAAATGAATAAAGTCAGTATAAAAATACTGACTTGCATTCTTTATTTTCCCCTTATTTTTCCCTTAACATATAAAATATTAAGCAATAAATGAGAAGATAATTAAATATAGAAAATTGTTATGAGTGTTGAGTTTACTGGGTTAAGCAACATAATAAGACAAAACTAAATATAGTAAAATAAAAGGTTTATAGATTACAGAACTCCGCTATGCTCTATCTTGTAACATGAAAAACACTATATTGATGCTTAGTGATATTCCTTTAGTTCTTATTTTGATAATAAAAAAAATTATGATAGAAGTTAGAGACTAATAGAGAATATTTTAATATAAATTCAAATATTAATTTTTATAAAAAATAGTATTATATTCAAGCTTAATTGGAATAATAAGATTGTTCTGATTAGAGGTGAAATATATGATACCTATTTTAATGTTATTGTGGATAATGAGTATATGTTTCATATTAATATTCTTTTATGGAGCAACTAGAAAAGAAAAAGAGATGGAATATAGAAATAGATTATTAGCACATGAAAAAGAAAAAAATTAATAGAAGTACAAAAGATAAGGCATTAAGATAAATTCTTATATGTCTTATTTTTTTATTTAAAATAATGTGACGTATTTATTAATATTAACTAATTCAAAGTAGTTATAAGAATGCAATTATAAAAATAATATTTAATAAGTGGGTTTAAATATAAAAATAAATGGGGGATTGTATATGGAGAATTTGTTTATTATTTTGATAGTTGCATTAATAGCTGAAAGTGTTTGGGAAACTTTGAAAATGACTTGGCAGAAAGGAAAGCTATGTTTAGATAGAGTAGGAGCATTAGTTGTGTCATTAGTAATTTGTATAGATATAAAGCTAGATATGTTAACTTTGCTTGGTATTAATACTACAATACCTTTTATAGGAATAGTTTTGACAGCAATTTTAATATCTAGGGGATCAAATTTCTTACATGATTTATTAGAAAGAATTGGACAAGTAAAAAATAAGTAAGATATAAGACTTTTACTAGATAGATTTTATGTGTTATTTCAAAAAAAGCTATTTTTACAAAATTAGAGAGGGCTCTATTCAACATAAATACAAATATAATACTTTTAAAGTCAAAGATATAATTATAATCAATTAAAAACTTATTTTAAATTATAAAACAGATGATGTATAATTATCCTATATATGTAAAATTATATTTGAGGGTGGTATATCATTATGAGTAGGAAAGCTATTACTCTATTAGTTACTTTAACTGCATTGATAATTATTTTTATACTTATTAATATAGAGTTTAAATCAGAAGTATTTAATGATTTAGAAGATACTACAGAAGTTATATATTATAACTATGATGAAGAGCTAAAAGAGATAAACAAGCAAGTAAGGGAATCTTCAGAGGGCTTTAAAAAAGGTGAGATCTATGACTTGGATTCTATAGAGGTATTAGAGAGTGATGTATTACTTGCAGCAGTTACTGAGGAGCTAGTAACTAAATCATCCAAAACGAGTACTATAAGTACAAAGTTAAAAAGTAGGGCTGAAGTAAAGGGGATTAAGCTTAATAATAAATTTTCAATTAAATATTCAAGCTTATATTCTGGACCAGGTGCTGGAGAGGTCTTAGGTAATAATAAGGAAAATGGCTATTTAACTCACTATATACCTATCGTGTATTGTAGTGGAGATATTTTGAAAATTAATTATAAAGTAAGTAGAAATGGAGAGTTTATTAGAAATGAAGATGTTATAGTTGCAGTTAGAAAAGAAACTTCTAATTATATGATAGGAGCTCAAAGTGCTGAATATTTAAAGGTTGAGAATTTAAAAGGAGATAAATTTAATAAATTTGATAATTATACTGATTATAAGGAAAATCTATTAGAAGCAGTAGATTTAGAGGATTATATTAATTTTTAAAAATGCCAGGCAGAAGGCAGTATGTATATAATTCTACCTGACAAAATAGTTAACTACTTATTATATGATAAATTAGAGACGAGTTTAATGTCAATTAGTATTTTTATGCATATTAAAATATCTAAGTGTTTTTTATAAATTTGATTTATAAATATTTATTTTTTATACTTAAATTAAATATAGTATATGAAGGGAGATTTATATGAAGAATTTATTTACATCTTATAAATTCAAGGGATTAGAATTAAAAAATAGAATAGTATTTCCACCAATGTGTCAATATTCAGTTGATAAAAAGGATGGGATTGCAACAGATTGGCATTTTGTTCACTATGTAAGTAGAGCTATAGGGGGAACAGGGCTAATCATTATAGAAATGACTGATGTAGAACCAGATGGACGTATTAGTGACTATGATTTAGGCTTATGGAGTGATGATCAAATCGAGCCTTTAAGCAGAATAGTTGATGAATGTCATAAATATGGTGCTAAAGTTGCTATTCAAATAGCACATGCAGGCAGGAAGGCAATAGATGCGGAAGTTCCAGTAGCACCATCACCAATTGCTTTTGATGAAAGTTATAAGACTCCAAGAGAGCTAACTACAGAGGAAGTAAAGGAAATGGTAGAAAAATTCAGATTAGCTGTTAGACGTGCTGTTAAGGCTGGATTTGACACTATAGAAATACATGGGGCACATGGATATCTAATTCATGAATTCCACTCACCACGTACTAATAAAAGAAGTGATGAATATGGCAAGGATTTAACTCTCTTTGGTTCAGAAATTATTAAGGCAGCTAAAGAAGAAATGCCTAAGGATATGCCATTAATAATGAGGATTTCTGCTATTGAATATGTAGAGGATGGATATGGTATAGATACTGGAATTAGCCTTGCAAAAGCATATAAAGAAGCTGGAGTAGATATATTTGATATAAGCGCAGGTGGAGAAGGTCAAATAGTAGCAGCAGGAAGACCAGGAACTCATGCTGGGTATCAAGTACCTTATGCTAGGGCAATTAAGGAAAATGTTAATACTGAAGTAATTGCAGTAGGAAGACTAGAGGAAGTGGATCTTGCAAACTCAGTTATAGGAAATGAAGAAGCAGATTTAGTAGCTGTAGGAAGAGCTATGTTTAAAAATCCGTATTGGGCTTTAGATGCAGCAAGTAAGTTAAATATAAAAATTGAAGTGCCAAGGCAATATAAAAAAGGACTACCTAAAAATATACAAGAATAGGAAAGCAAAGTTATTAAAAATAAATAATTAGGTAAATAAATAGATGAAACTAAGGAGAAATACTTTATGAGGAAAATAAAATATCCAGCAATTTATAAGCACTTTAAAAATAATTATTATGCTGTAATGTCTGTAAGTAATTTGAAAAGTATTGAAGGAGATTATAATTATTTTAACAAGCTTATTGCTTATCATACAGAGCTAAATAAGAATATTACAATATATAAAAATGAGAATGGATATTTTCATAATGAGACATTAGATAATGTTTTAGTTTTATATAAGGCTCTTTACGATGATAAGGGAATTTATGCAAGACCTTTAGATATGTTTTTAAGTAAGGTTGATAAGAATAAATATAAAGATGCCAAACAAGAATTTAGATTTGAATTAATAGATTAAAAATAAAAAGCTCGGAAATTAAAACCCACTTATAAATTTAGCCTTGTATAATTTATAAATGGGTTTTCTATTTGAAATTATTATAACTATAAAATCAAGTACTTAAATTTTACATCTCCAAATTTGGTTATTATTTGTTAAAGTATTCTAGCTATACTTATAATTTGAGTAGAATGATGGAAATTACAGACAGTCTTTTTTTGTTTTTTCTAATCATGGTTGAATTAGCTATATAATACCTAAGTAATAAAGGTGGAGCCATAATAATATAAATATATAAATGTAGATATTATTAACAATTATTTTAGAGGTAAAGATGAGAAAAAGGGCTTTGTATGAATTATTTATTGGGTTACTTGCCTTGATGTCAGGAATATTTATAATTATTGATCTTATGTATAGACTTCCAACATCAGTAATAAGTATAGCCTACACTATTATGTTGATTAATAGTATTATTTTTGTTTTTGATTACATAATTATTTTGATTTTAGATACTCATAAGAAAAGAAAAGTTAATATTAATTTTATAGATTTACTTTCAATTATTCCAATTCAAGTAATAGTACAAATTAGTATATTAATAAATAAAAATGATTTTATCAATACTAATATACCTATAAGTATAATTAAGTTTATTTTTGTGATTATTTATCTTTTGAAATTTAAAAATAAGATTAGAGGAGCTGTAATACTTAATTCCTTTAATCATATGATTATTATTACTACAATAATATTAGTTTTGACTTCAGTAATAATTGCCTTACTTGAAGATATGACCTTTTTAGATGCACTTTGGTGGAGTGTTGTTACATTTACTACAGTGGGATATGGAGATGTATTATTAGCAACTAGTATTGGGAAAATTGTAGCTATATTATTAATGATTTTTGGAATTGGATTTATAGGAGTAACTACTAGCACATTAGCTGCTTATATAATTAATAAAGAAATAAATTTTAAAAAGTCAGAGACTTTCAGGGAAGAGACTTTAGAGTATATAAAGTATAAAATAGACAACCTTGATAAAACATCAGATGTAGAACTCGAAGATATATATAAGACTTTAAAAGTGTTAAAAGGAAATAAAAAGTTATAATGAAAGATAAATATTTTTAGATAATATAAGAATAACATAATCTATAAAGACATAAAGTAGAGATTAAATGGATAAAGAACTATTTAGAAGTATAGAAATAACGTAAGATATAGAGAAACTTTTTAAAATAGAACTATTGTCATTTACTTTCTTATAAATAAAATAAGATATAAGAGAT